>RCUF01000330.1_pt1 | contig 17907 bp, 13 predicted proteins | sample 2166311 | NCBI WGS metagenome assembly RCUF01 (sample SAMN09932608, study PRJNA488358) | compost metagenome | feature: garden; material: soil; isolation source: compost soil in 4-hydroxybenzonitrile-enriched culture | place: Germany: Experimental Botanical Garden Goettingen | collected 2016-01-27
GTGTGTAGGTATGGGAGTGCCTATCGTGCAGGAGAGCGTCCAAACTGACAACAAGACAGGCGAGCATATTAGCCTGAAAGAAAAGATTTCGTATGGTATGGGTGACTTTGGAAACGGATTCATGTTTGATTTGGGGCAGTTGTATTTGCTGAAATTTTTTACAGATGTAGCAGGGGTTTCTGCAGGAGCCGCCGCAGGCATTTTCTTGGTCAGCAAGCTGTTTGCCGCCGTCTGTGATCCCATTGTCGGGTCCTTTGTTGATTATCGCAAACATATCGGTACACGTGGAAAATTTAGACCTTTTCTTATCGTTGGAAGCGTTATCCTTGCAATTCTTACGATTCTTACCTTTATTTCGCCGAATATTTCACCCACAGGCAAACTCATTTACGCTTACGCGTCCTATATGATCTGGGGAATTGGCTACTCTATTGTAAACATTCCATACGGCTCGCTGGGTGCCGCTATTACGCAGGATACTCATCAGCGTGCCTCATTGTCATCTTTCCGTCAGGCGGGATCTCTGGGCGCATTATTCGTCACCAGTGTCGTTGTCATGCCGCTTATTTTACTGTTTCCTAACCATCATGTTGGCTATCCGGTTGTGATGGGGATTATGTCACTCATTGGTGTGATCGCTTTCATCATATGTTACCGAGGAACGAAAGAACGTATTATTAGCCAGTCCGGGCCAAAAGAGAAGCTATCTATAGGCGTTATCGTGCATACCTTTACGAATAACAAGCCTTTGCTGGTACTCGTTTTGATGACGATTTTCACCATATCCGCGTACAATATCAAGTCCGCACTACTGATCTATTTTGCCGAATATAACTTGGGGCATGTAGAATTAATGGCTTATATGAATTTTATTATTATCGGTTCGTCGCTACTGGGTGTGTTATTCCTGCCCAAGCTGGTACGGCGCTTCGGTAAACGAAAAACAGCCATACTGGGGATGCTGGTTAGTGTCATTGCCGACTCCATTAACTTTTTTATGCCTTCAAATGTATATATTTTCACAATCCTGGCCAGTATTTCGTTCATTGGTATTAGTATTCCTAACGGGGTTACCTGGGCATTCGTGTCCGATATCATTGATTATGGCGAATGGTCATCCGGGGAGCGTAAGGAAGGGATTACTTACTCGTTATTTAACTTTTCACGTAAGTTGGCTCAATCCTTGTCTGGCTTTCTATCGGGTATTGGACTAGCGCTCATCGGGTATGTTCCGAATGTGGTTCAGTCCTCTGGAACGCTGCTTGGGATCAAGGCATTGCTTTGTCTCTATCCGGCTGTTGCCCTGGCTTTGGCCATGCTGGTCATCGGTAAAATGTACAAGCTGACTGACAGCAGACATGCAGAAATGGTTCAAGAGTTACAACGTCGACATGCGGATAACCGCGTATAATTTGTGAAAGTCTTCTTTTCCGGGCGGCTCCTGTGGTATGGTGGGTATATAATTTTTTTAGAGCCTCACTAAGGAAAGGATACGTATATGGCAGCTACCATTAAAGACATTGCCAAATTGGCTAATGTTTCCCATACAACCGTCTCCCGGGCGCTCAATAACAGCCCGCTGATTAAAGAAGATACGAAACGCAAAATTATGGAGTTGGCAGAGCAACTCAATTACATTCCAAATTTTAATGCCAAAAGCCTGGTTCTCCAGCGCTCGCATACGATTGGCCTGTTTTTCACCAGTATTTCAGAAGGCACCAGCTCCAGTTTTTTTGCGGATACCATCCGTGGAGTTAATCATGTCATCGGGGTGGATTACAATCTGTTTGTGCGAGGGATTGACGATTACGCCGATTTTTCAGCCATTCACCGCAAGCGTTTTGATGGTATCATTCTGATGAGCCAGAGCGAGGCGGACAACCCTTTTATTTATCATGTGCTCGGTCAAGGCATTCCGCTTGTTGTACTGAATCGGCAGGTATCCGGGGCGGGGATTGTAAATGTGATTTCAAATGATAAGGAAGGGTCCTATGAAGCGGTTTCCTTTCTCGTTGAAAGTGGGCATGAACGCATTGCGATCATTGAAGGGGTAGAAGGCTTCAAGTCTACCCAGCAACGCCGCGAGGGTTTTATGAATGCGTTGATTGATAGTGGTAAACCGATTCGACATGAATATATCGTGCAAGGCCATTATGATACTGAAAGCGGAAGCCAGGCAATGAAGCAACTGCTTTCCTTGCGGGAGCCGCCGACAGCGGTATTTTGCTCTAACGATGATATGGCTATTGGGGCAATGAATGCGGTATTCGAAAATGGCTTGAAGGTACCAGAGGATATCTCTGTCATTGGTTTTGACGATATCGGGTTCTCAATGTATACGACTCCACCGTTAACAACGGTCAAAAGACCGATTGAGCAGATTAGCGAGCGCGGAGCCGCCTGCATTCTGGAACGAATTCAGTCACCGTCCAATGAGGGTGAGCTTATATTTATGGAGACCGCGCTCATGAAGCGGAAATCAACGGCAGGCAGACCACGCTGAGTCTCTTTTGATTAACAGGCAGGCCAAAGGGGCAGAAACCATGCTAGATGTATGGTTTCTGCCTCCTTTAGGTTAAAATGTGCTCCGCTTCGTCTGTATTTAACGAAAGAGATTGGTTTTAGCTAGTTCTACAATCTCGTCACCGCGTCCGTTCAGCATCGCTTTCATCATCCACAGTGTAAATCCTTCTGCTTGTTTAAGATTAATTTTGGGTGGCATGGATAGCTCTTGACGGTTCACCACCACGTCTACCACAACAGGGCCATCATGAGCCAATGCTTGCTGAATGGCATCCTCCAGCATTGTCGGATCTTCAACCCGGATGCCCTTGAGTCCCATGGCTTGCGCTACAGCACCAAAATCAGGATTCACCAGTTCCGTGCCATTTTCCAGGAATCCGGCCGCTTTCATTTCCAGCTCGACAAAACCGAGAGCGCCATTATTGAAAACAATGACTTTGATAGGCAGCTGATGCTGCTTCAGGGTGAGCAGGTCGCCCATCAGCATCGTGAGTCCGCCATCGCCTGAGAGGGCAATCACTTGTCGGTCAGGCTCAGTGGCCTGCGCTCCGATCGCCTGCGGCAGGGCATTTGCCATCGTGCCATGGTTGAACGAGCCGAGAAGCCGACGCTGACCGTTCATCTGCAAATAACGCGCTGCCCATACAGTGGGAGTACCGACATCACAAGTGAAAATAGCATTTTCCTGCGCGGCGTCACTGATGACCTTGGCGAGATATTGCGGATGGATCGGCGTATGACCTGGTTTACCGACGGCAAGGTCATCCAACTCCTGGCGTACCTTGGTATAGTGGGAGACGGTTTTCTCTAGATGCTTGGAATCATGCTCTGACGTTAAATGCGGTAGCAGCATTTCCAATGTGGCTTTTACATCCCCGCATAAACCATACGTCAACGGAGTACGTCTGCCGAGATGGGCTGGCTCTATATCTACCTGTAGGACAATCGCATCTTCAGGGTAAAATTGTCTGTAAGGAAAGTCTGTTCCGAGCATAAGCAGGACGTCACAATCCATCATCGCATGGTACCCAGAAGAATACCCGATCAGTCCCGTCAATCCAGCATAATAAGGGTTGTCATACTCCAGATATTCCTTGCCTCGCAGAGCGGATACCATGGGGGATTTTAACTTGTCGCATAGCTGCATGAGCAAGTCGTGAGATTGTGCACAGCCAGCGCCGCATAGTAACGTAATTCGTTTGCCTTTATTCAAATATTCGGCCAGTCGGGAAATTTCGGAAGCTGACGGATGCACTACAGGTGCAGTGGGATGGTAGACATGTTCAGGGACGGGTACCTTTTCCGCCTCCAAAGCTGCTACATCACCGGGAAGAACAATGACGGAAACACCTGAACGTGAAATTGCCTGTTGAATGGCCATGGTCACCGTTCTGGGAATTTGACGCGGTGTCGTAATAACCTCACAGAAGTGACTGCATTCTCCGAAAAGATGCTCAGGATGCGTAGCTTGAAAATATTCACTTCCAATTTCGTCGCTTGGAATATGAGCGGCAATAGCCAGTACAGGCACCCGATTGCGGTGGCAATCATATAAACCATTAATCAGATGCAAATTTCCGGGACCACTGCTTCCAGCACATACAGCAATGCTGCCACTAAGGTCAGCATCCGCTCCGGCTGCAAAGGCAGCCACTTCTTCGTGCCTTACATGAATCCATTCAATTTGACCATTGCTGCGAATGGAATCAACCATATTATTTAGAGAATCTCCAACAATGCCATAAATCCGTTTGACCCCTGCATTGACCAAAACTTGTACAATAGTATCTGCAATTGTTTTCATAGATGTTCCTCCTGCCTAGTAAGTAGTGTTATCCTGCCCGTGCTTTCTTGCGTCTATTCTCCTGAAATGTATATAAGAACAAGGTCTCGGGATAGGGTGATAGTTAGCCTTAACCGTCTTAGATCAGGTGCGAAACAACAGAAAAAGGACGATATACTTGCAGATTTTTATATAAACGTATATGTTAACGTGTTCATATTATTGTCATTATTATTTTTTTAAACTAAAAATGTTGATAAAACTATTTTGTTAACGTGTGCATTGTGATAAAATAACGATGAAATCATTATGGTAATTGTGGGAGGTTACTCCGGATGAAACAAGTAGATGAATTAGACCAATTAAACAGAAAAAGCTTTATCGTTACTGAACCACATCCCGAGAGGGTGCTGCAATTCGGGGAAGGGAACTTCCTGCGTGCTTTTGTAGACTGGCAATTTGACAAAATGAATAAGCTGGCAGAATGGAACACGGGAGTTGTGATTGTACAACCGCAGCCAGGAGGCCTCGTGGAGAAGCTTAACGAGCAGGATGGCCTGTATACGGTTATTCTTGAAGGGATTAAGGATGGGAAGGCCATGAAGGAGCATACCGTTGTGGAGTGCGTCACTCGTGGGATTAATCCGTACGGTTCGGACTTTGTGGAGTATGAAGCATTATCCCAAAAGCCGGAGCTGCGTTTTGTCGTGTCGAACACGACGGAAGCGGGGATCGCTTATGCACCAGAGGATCAATTGGAAGATCGTCCGCAAAAGAGCTTTCCAGGTAAATTGGCCGCCTTTCTGTACAAGCGCTTTCAATTTTTTGGGGGCGATCAGAGCAAGGGACTGGTGATCATTCCGTGCGAGCTCATCGACCGTAATGGAGACGCTCTCAAGGAAATCGTACTGAAATATGCGGACCAATGGAAGCTTGGGGCCGAGTTTATTGCATGGTTGGAGGAATCGAATACGTTCTGCAACAGTTTGGTCGATCGGATTGTACCTGGTTATCCCAAAGACCGGATTCATGAAATTCAAGCAGAATTGGGTTACAAGGACAATTTGGTTGTTGTAGGCGAACAGTATCATTTATGGGTTATTGAAGGGCCACAATGGCTTAAAGAAGAATTACCTGCTCATTTGGCCGGATTGAATGTACTGATTGTTGACGATATGGCACCCTACCGTACACGGAAAGTACGCATTTTGAATGGAGCACATACGGCGCTTACACCTGTAGCTTATTTATATGGCCTGGACACGGTGGGGCAGGCGGTCGAGCATGATATTATGGGAAACTTTATCCAGTCGCTGATCCGAGAAGAAATTATTCCGACGCTGGACTCGTCAGAAGCGGAATTGAATGTATATGCCGACGATGTTATTGAACGATTCCGTAATCCATATGTAAGTCATTATGTTATGAGTATCGCACTAAATTCGGTGTCCAAGTTCAAGACACGGAACTTGCCATCCTTGCTCCAGTATGTGACACAGCGTAAGGCGTTGCCTGCCAAAATTGTATTTTCGCTGGCGTCCCTGATCGTATTTTATCGGGGAGACAGAAATGGTGAGTCGATTGCGTTGGCAGATGAAGCGGAAGTGTTAAGCACGTTTGGTGAACTGTGGAGTCAATATGACGGTACTCTCGCCGGGGCGAAGCAATTGACTGCGCTTGTACTCGGCCAGCAGACATGGTGGGGTCAAGACCTGAACCAGATCGAAGGGCTGGCTGAACAAACGGCACAGCACGTGTATGAAATTACAAGCAGAGGAATGAAGGAGACGCTCGATTCTCTAACCGGGAACAGCGTGCCCAGAGCATAAGCAAGGAGGAGACCGGAATGCTGGAATTCATTCAAATTCATGATCAAGATAACGTGGCTGTCGCCTTGCGTGATTACAAGCAGGGAGAGACACTGGCGTGGGGAGCACAAGAAGAACAACGAGTGGAGCTAGCCGAGGATGTAGCACGTGGGCATAAAATCGCCTTGCAGGATATAGCTGAAGGTGGGTATGTTCTGAAATACGGTTATCCCATCGGTCATGCCATTCAGCCCATTCAGGCAGGACAGCATGTGCATACGCATAATACGAAGACGAACCTGACAGGCGTGGAGGAGTACACTTATAAGCCTAAGCCAGCTCCTCATTTATATGAACAGGAGAGTCGTACGTTTCAAGGTTTTCGGCGAAAGGACGGTCGTGTGGGGATTCGCAATGAGTTGTGGATTGTGCCGACGGTCGGCTGTGTGAACGGGATCGCTGAACTTATTTTAAACCGTTTCAAGCAGGAAGCGGGAGATATTTCACCTTTTGAAAATGCACTTGTGCTTAAGCATAACTATGGTTGTTCTCAGTTGGGTGACGATCACGCACATACGCGCACGATTTTGATCGATGCTGTGAAACATGCGAACGCAGGTGGCGTACTTGTACTGGGTTTGGGCTGTGAGAACAATGAAATGAAAGAATTTAAGGAAGCCATCGGGGAATATGATTCGGAGCGGGTAAAGTTTTTGCTTTCCCAGGATGTGTCGGATGAAGTAGAGGAAGGGGTAAGGTTGCTTCATGAAATTTTTGCGGCCGTGCAAGAAGATCGACGGGAACCTGTACCTTTGTCTGAGCTGAACATCGGCTTGAAATGCGGTGGATCTGATGGCTTATCGGGTATTACTGCCAACCCATTACTCGGACGATTGTCGGATTATATGGCCGCGCAAGGCGGAACAACGGTATTGACAGAAGTACCTGAAATGTTCGGGGCGGAGACGATTTTAATGGAGCGCGCTGCCGATGAGCAAGTATTTAATAAGATCGTACATCTGATTAACGATTTCAAACAATATTTTCTGGATTACAAGCAGCCAGTATACGAAAATCCGTCGCCGGGCAATAAAGCAGGGGGCATCACGACACTGGAGGATAAATCACTGGGCTGTACGCAAAAATCCGGGTCTTCCACGGTCACTGATGTCATTCAGTACGGGGAGCGTCTTAAGACCAAGGGACTCAACCTGCTCAGCGCGCCGGGCAACGATCTGGTGGCATCTTCAGCTCTCGCCGCAGCGGGCTGCCAGCTCGTTATTTTCACAACCGGACGCGGTACGCCGTTTGGCTCCTTTGTTCCGACGATGAAGGTCTCAACCAACTCGCCGTTGTATAAAGCTAAACCTCATTGGATCGACTATAACGCTGGTTCACTGGTGGAGGATGTCAGTATGGAAGAAGCGCTCCGCAACTTTGTCGATTACATTGTCGATGTAGCCAGCGGAACCTGGGTGAACAATGAGAAAAACAATTTCAGAGAGCTCGCTATTTTTAAAAACGGTGTTACGTTGTAAAAGGCTGTAGTGTAAGGGAGGCGGAATTATTCCGCTTCCTTTTTTGTGTTTGTATGCTTCAAAATAGGCATGTTAGACTTACTGCAAAACATGCAATATCGATTTTTAAATGAGGGGGGAAGTACAAGTGCAAAATGAAATTGTTGCTTATCGTGAAGAAAATCATGATCAACTCGTTGATATTTGGCAGCGGGCTGTACGCCGGACGCACACATTTTTGTCGGAAGAGGACATTCAATTTTATCATCATATCGTACGCAATGGTGTTTTAAGAGAACTTGAAGTTTGGATGGAATGGAATACAAGTCAAGAACCAACAGGTTTTATCGGGCTGGACGGATTGAAAATAGAGATGCTGTTTGTTGACCCTGAACGGCATGGGCAGGGCATAGGCAGCCGACTCATCCAGTATGCTGAAAAAATAAAAGGGAAGCATCTCAAAGTGGACGTGAATGAGCAGAACGAGAAAGCGTATGCTTTCTACAGACATTACGGCTTTGTACAAACGGGGCGATCTGCACTGGATGGATCAGGTAGGGCATTTCCTTTGCTTCACATGGAAATGAACAAGTGAACGATCCACTTACATCGGTATTTTAAAAACTGGAATATATTATCATAATGCACTTGTCATATGCTTGAATTTATGATATAACTTAATTACGTAATAAATACGTAATTAAGTTATTTTCAGTTAGGATTTAGATCTTACTTTTGTTTGGTGAATATAAAAGTCGGATAAGGAGGCGGGAACGGTGGATGATCTTGTTCACTCCGACATCACAGATCTAGACACACTTGTTAACATGATTAAGCTGTCTTTTTCATTTGCGGATGGTGCCAATATGATTGCTTTATGCGACCGGCTGTATAGCCATGTCAACCAAAAGTATCAGGAATTACAGCTCTACAAAGCGCGCAAGAAACCTATACAACCCATACATACCAAACGGCCGCTAGTCTACTACTACGGCTACAGTCATCTTATGAAAGGCATGGCCTTCCAAAAACAGGGCAAGTATGAGGCCGCTCGCGATTGCATCGAAAAATATGCAGAATTGGGCTGGTTTAATGGTCTCGATCAATATGGGGAAGCAGAGGTCGAATATTACCGCTATGCTGCCAGAGCTAATTTGTATGCCCTTGATATTTTGTCAGGCCATGCCGAAGTGTTGCAGGAATACATGCAATTTCTTCGTAATAATCCGGAAGAGCTGTTACCGGGGCTTCTTTCCATCGTTGAGGGAGCGTCGAGATACGACTATCCTTTAGAGGCTGTGCTTGAATCATTTGCCGAACAAATTGAAGGTTTTAAATATTTTGAAGAGCCCGTGAATGTATCTTATTATTTTCGCTTCTGCTATCAGTTGGCTCTTTATTATATCAAGCAACAACAGTTTACGGTTGCGTTGGGCTATATCTTGCAATCTCTCATGCTGTCCGATACCCTGGGTATGGAACATGAGCATGAGTTTAGGAAATGTACCGCTATATTTGAAATTTTCAGATCCCAAGCTACAGCAACACAGCAAGACCAATATATAACTATTTTAAAAGGAGTGTTAAAGGATGAAAAAATTGATTTCACGCCCTCTGTCGCTCAGTCTGTTTAGCTTACTAGTGTTTGTTACAAGTCATGACCTTATCACGGTATTCTATCATGGAGCCAATCATTAAGAAGACAGAAGTAAAGTAGAAAATTAGTTGTTTTAGCAGGTAGGCAGTTCATTTGAAAATATGATGTGGAAGTACACCCAATAGCAAGTAAGCTCATTAAGATCAGGGCTTACTTGCTATTTGGCGTATTATGAAGATCGATCATAACGCATATATATAACGTGGTACATGTCCCAAAATTATTTAAGCTGTCGTAGGTTTATGCAGCAAACCTTGTTCTGATGGGTGCAATGAAATTCTTGTCTGTTGGTAGCACGGGAATGATTCTTCCGTGCAGTATGATCTGCTTTTTAACGCTGCATCTAGTGCCCGTAGCAAGGAGCCTATGAATTGCTCTGGAGAAAAGAAAATGCTTTTCCCGACCATATGAATGTGAAGCTCGTTATGGTCACGGTTACTTACAGACAGCAATATACCTTGACCCTGAAAACCCGTACCGATTGCGCGTATTTTGTTTATACCCGAGAGCAACATTTCCGTTTTCACCGCACGCCCCTGTTCCTCCACAAATACAGAAATCAGGCGTTTGTCTGTAACGATAACAATTTGGTTCCCCCGAAACGTATGGCTCAGGTGTAGAAAATCTTTATATACCCCAATAGTCTGCTCATGCGGAGAAACAATCCCCATTCGTACAAACTCATCCAGCTCAGTGATATCGGGCTCCTGGTGATTTTTAATTCGTTTTTTGATACTGAACTGAATGGTTAGGATACCCAGAATAGCTATGAGAAAAGCGCTAAGTCGGATGTTAAATATAAAGAACATCAGGACAATAAGGCCGCCTACTAACCACTGTCCCCAAGTTAGATAGCGCAGCTTTTGTTGTACCGTACGGCGATAATAACCGTAGCCCTTTCCCGGTTGATACTCTTTAGTAAACTTTGTCATACCACGCATCATGGTTAATCCATAGACGGATAAAATTGTCATCGCGAGCGCCAAGAGCGTCATAAGCCATTCCTGAGCTGCAATGCCAACTAAAGTACACAGGCCAAACATGATGAGCCCCGCCCAGCAGGCAACCTTTTTAATTCGAACCTGTTTCTGAATCGAACGAACCAATTCTTCCATTCTTAATCCTCCTGATCTAGGTATATAGGTAATGATTGGAATCACATATAGTCTTATCGTACCATCTGATAGTCTTTTTCGTAAATTAATAGATGTAAAAATCCAAAGGCTGGAAGAAAACTTGTGCGTATAGTTAGATCCCCACCTGAAATTTAGATACCAAAATCAAAAAATCCAGTACTACTCATTCGAAGCAGAAGTCTCTAAAATAATAAATGTAAGTGCTTACATCACAAAGAAGGGAGGTCCTCGTATGAATACAGGATGGAAGAATCTGCAGACACAGCCGCCGGTTCGACCGGGGAGAGGGGCATCACTAGCGCGCAAATGGGTTCAACAAAGACATTTGCAGACTATGGCGCTGCTTGGGGTGGTTTGGATGATTATTTTCCATTACATTCCCATGTACGGCATTTTAATTGCTTTCAAACATTTTGACATCATTGGAACCATATCAAGCGCACCTTGGGCGGGGTTAGAGCATTTTCGGGCCTTTTTGGAGGATGATAACTTTTGGTACATTGTCAAAAACACACTGGGCATTAGCCTGCTCAAGCTGGCGATCGGATTCCCGTTGCCCATTGTATTTGCTCTCTTCCTGAATGAAATACGATCTACTCGGTTCAAAAAATCTATTCAGACCATTTCGTACCTTCCTCACTTTTTATCTTGGGTCATTCTTGGCGGGATCTTAACGACGTGGCTGGCAGATACCGGGATGATTAATCAACTGTTGCTAGCCTGGGGGTGGATTGACCAGCCGATCAGTTATTTGGCAGAGCCGAGCTATTTTTGGGCTATCGTCGTTAGCTCGGATATCTGGAAGGAGCTTGGATGGTCAGCTATTATCTATTTGGCAGCAATGGCGGGGGTATCTACGGACATGTACGAAGCGGCCACCATTGACGGGGCCGGACGCTTTCAGAAAATGTGGTACGTCACGCTTCCCGCTATCAAGGGGACCATATCCATTTTGTTTATTTTGGCGGTTAGCGGCATATTGAACTCCAACTTCGATCAAATTCTCGTCCTGCGTAACTCGCTGAATGAAAGTGCAAGTAATGTAGTTGATATTTATGTATATCAGGTGGGCATTCAGCAGGGCCGTTTCTCGTATTCTACCGCAGTGGGTTTGCTAAAATCGGTTCTTGCTCTCATTTTGCTGCTAATTGCCAATTCGGTGACCAAGCGGGTGAATAATACATCCCTATTTTGAAGGAGGACGGCTGCATGCAGCTATTGCAACGCAGAACAGCAGGCGAAGCGATATTCGATTTCGTGAACAACGTCTTCATGCTGATCATTTGTTTTGTGACGTTGTATCCCGTGTGGTATGTGCTGGTGAACTCCTTTAACGAAGGAGCAGACGCGATGAGGGGCGGCATTTACTGGTGGCCGAGGGTCTTCAGTCTGGGCAGCTATCAGGCTGTGTTTGCCAACAACGGTATTATGACTGCGATGGGAGTGACTATTGCCAAGACGTTAATCGGCACGATTGTTCATGTGTTTTTTACCGCTATGATTGCATATGCATATTCCCGTAAGGAGCTGATCGGGCGCAAGCTGTATATGCTGATTGGCACCATTACCCTGTTTTTCGGTGGGGGATTGATTCCAACGTATTTGCTGATTCGTGATCTCGGACTGCTGGACAGCTTTTGGGTGTACATCATTCCTGCGATGTTCAGCTTTTTTGACCTTATTATTTTTATGGCTTTTTTCCGAGAACTGCCGGATGCATTGGAAGAGGCGGCGAAAATAGACGGTGCGAACGATTTCGGTATCTTTTGCCGGATCGTGCTTCCTGTATCTATGCCGGTAGTAGCGACGATTGCGTTGTTTCATGGGGTATACCAGTGGAACGATTATTTTACTGGAATGATCTATATTAATAATACGGATCTTCAGCCGATTCAAACGTATTTGTATCGGGTTGTTGCCCAATCCAGCTCTAATCAGATGATGGCTGCTGCACCGGGGGTCGTTGCCCAGTCCGTCACTTCGCAATCGATCAAGCTGGCGACGATGGTTGTGACGACACTGCCCATTGTACTGGTATATCCTTTTCTGCAAAAATATTTCGTCAAGGGTCTGATGATCGGCTCGATTAAGGGATAGCACATCATCCAAGGGGGAGATTTATGATGAACATTCGCAAATGGCAGAAGGGGCTGTTGGCTTCTGTTCTGCTGGTGGGTTTGCTCGCGGCATGTACGTCCGGTGGAGGCGGTACTGTCACGGAATTGAAGGACGAGAAGACCAAGGCTACGGCAGATGTACCAGGATGGAAGGCGGATATGGAGCCGATTACGTTTGACTGGTATTTGAACTTTTCCTGGTTCCCGAACAAGTGGGGGACGGATATGACCTCAAAGTATGTTACGCAAAAGACTGGGGTCAGCGTCAATTTTATCGTACCCGCAGGGAATGAAAATGAAAAGCTCAATACCATGCTGGCCTCCGGCAAGCTGCCTGATTTTGTCACGCTGGGTTGGGGAGAGGACGCGGTCAAAAAAATGATCGAGGGTAAGATGGTGCTTCCGCTCAACAAGCTGGCCGAGAAATACGATCCGTATCTGATTAAAATAGCTGATCCGGCGAAAATGTCCTGGTATCGCCAAACGGACGGGAATGTATACGGGTATCCTAACGCTTCTTCTTCGCCACAGGATTATCAAAAATACGGCCAAAATTTTGTGTCCAACCAGACGTTTATGGTTCGGAAGGATATGTACGAGGCGATCGGCAAACCAGATATGAGGACACCAGAAGGATTTTTGAAAGCGCTTCAAAAAGTGAAAGAGAAATTTCCGGAGGTGAACGGTCAGCCTCTTATCCCGATAGGATTTCACGAATTTACAGATAACGGAAATTATTCTTTTGAAGACTATTTACTCAATTTCCTAGCCATTCCTCATGAAAAGGACGGCAAGCTATACGATCGTCGTTCGGACGAAGAGTATATTCGCTGGCTCAAAACATTCCGTCAAGCAAATGAGCAGGGCCTGATCGCCAAGGACGTATTTATCGACAAACGTCCGCAAATGGAGGAAAAGGTGGCACAGGGCCGATATTTTGCCATGCTATACCAGCGTTCTGACTTTGCCACTCAACAGGTACTGTTATATGCGAAGGACCCGAACTCCGTCTATATCGCGGTGGATGGACCTTCGAACAGTAAGCTGGACCCGCCGACGCTGGCCGGGCCGGGTATTTCCGGCTGGACGGTGACGCTTATTTCGAAGGATGTCAAAGACAAGGAGCGGGCTATTGAATTTCTGACTTATCTGATTAGCGAGGAAGGGAATCGTGATCTGTATCTGGGGGAGCAGGGAAAGCTGTGGGACACAGTTAACGGTAAGCCAGCCTTCAAGCCGGAGGTACAGGAGCTGCTGAACAAGGATCGTTCTGCTTTTGATAAAAAATATGGCGCCTCCTTCACCTTCTGGATGCTGATGGATACGAATATGAATTTGCAGTGGGCGCCGCCCAGCGTCGAGCCGTATAAGCAGCCAGAGGATTGGACGAAAGGCAAGACGAAAGGCTTCTCCCAATATGACAATATTAAACCGACCGGAACTTCGGCAGAGGGCATTGCGTCAGGCCAGATAGATAAAATTTGGGGCAAGACATTGCCGAAGCTGCTGCTGGCTTCCTCAGATGAGGAATTCGACCAGCTGTTTGCTCGCTTTTTGGAAGACCGCAGAAAAGCAGGATATGACAAAGTTATGGCCTATCAGCAAAAAGCCTATGAGGAAAACCTTAAGAAAATTGAACAGTTCACCAAATGATTTAATTCAATGCTTTAATCTATTGAACCCCTAAGGATGTGATTTCATGCCAGGCCGTGCACGTTCACAGATGAAGAGCCTGCTGCGCCGCACTATATGGCAGTGGATGAAGGGGACGGCCGATCGGCTTGGCGGTTGCTCCCTTCAAGTTAAGCTCATTGTCGCGTATATCGGAGTCATTTTAATCCCGGTGGTATTATTCTCGCTATATACCTTTCACCAACTGTACGAGAATACCATGCACGACATCACCGTACAAAATCAGTATGTGTTGGATACAGAGCTGGCCCATATTCATAGCAATATGGAAATTATGGAGCGAACCGCACAGCTTGCGATCTCAGATCGCAACGTACTTCGTTATCTGACCGAGGAACGTGAAATAAGCAGCGATGAGCTAGTCCAATTCAACTTGAATGTGTTTCCAAATTTACAGCACTTGCTGTACAGTAATCCCAATGTAGAGAACATTCGACTGTATACCAATAATCCCCAGGCGCATGAAATATGGCCGATGATTTTCAAAGAATCACGATTGCCTAAGGCTTCCTGGCTGAAAACGGCCCAACTCCGACAAGGGAAAATATGGTGGGAAATGTACAAGGGGCCGAAAAGCTTACTTCTGGGGCAATCCCGGCAGGAAAGTGAGACAGTGCAGTATATGGCACTGCTGCGTGAAATTCAGTCTACCGGAGGAAGACACGCAGGTCTGGTAGAAACAAACATGAGGCTGGAGCTATTTTCACCTAGAGTATTTGGAATCCCACAACGTGATCGTGCATGGCAAATGTTCATTCTGGACGGCGATTCCAGCGCAAGGAACGCTGAAAAACCAATGTCTTCTAGCGATATAGCTACAGCTTCCTCTCTATCAGATTCAATTTCCATCCCTCTGTCCCATGTGCACCATCTGTTTCAGTCCCAGGTTCAGGGACCGGGTGGTGCTTTTGATTTTTCCTATGAGAATAAGCCTTATCTCGGTATGTATCGCTATATAGAAGGGTTGGACGCCTATTTGCTAAATGTGGTGGCGCTGGACGGTCCGCTGGGTGATCTCCGTCAGAAACGCAATGCCATGCTGCTCATTATTAGTATGCTGATTGTGTTTATGTCCGTCATTTCTTATACCCTGCATGCCTTCATTCTCAAGCAGCTACATACACTGCGTGAATCCATGAAAAAAGTAGAGCAGGAGGGTGACTTTCAGCTTAGAATTCCAGTATATAGGCGGGGAGAAGTGGCTGAGCTGGCTCTATATTTTCGCAGTCTGCTAAGTCGGATTAACGGACTCATTGCCGAGGCAGTACACAAGCAGGCCGCTGCTCAGGAGGCTGAACTGCTAGCGCTCAAGCATCAGATTGATTCCCATTTTCTCTATAATACATTGGAAAATTTAAAAATGATGGCGGAGATAGAACGGCAGTATCCGCTGTCGGATGCCCTTACCTCCCTTGGCTCGATGATGCGTTATAATCTCCAATGGTCCGGGTCATGTGTTGCGTTGAGAGATGAAATCCGACATATCCAGCATTACGTGGCCATCATGAACATTCGCCACGATAACCAAATTGGATTGGAAATTCATCTATCGTCGGCGTTTATGGAACTGGAGATGCTGAAAATGTCGCTGCAGCCTGTAGTCGAAAATGCTATCAAGCACGGTTGGAGTACATTGCAAAGCCCATTCAGCATCACGATTGAAGCCTGCTCTAAGCAGGATATCATAGAATTGCGTATACAGGATAACGGAGTGGGGATATCTGAAGAAAGAAGAAACGCCATCATGGCTGGTCTAGCGCGAACGGATATGGATTCCCACGAGCCCGGAATGAATGGGGGAATCGGTTTGTATAATGTGCATCGCCGTTTAAGTATGCAGTATGGCGAAGAGTATGGCATAAGACTGGACAGCATCCACGGACAATCGACGACAGTGACCCTAATTTTGCCTAGACGTTACATGATGAGGGGGGCGGACCATGACGACCAAGCTGTTGATTGCGGATGACGAGAAAAATATTCGAATGGGACTTCAAGCTATGATCGAACGGGAATTTTCCGGTCTCTATGAATGTGTACTAGTCAAGGACGGAAGGGAAGCCTGGCAGCATGTGAAGCAGTTTTTGCCCGAGTTGGTGATAACGGATATCCGTATGCCTGTTATGGATGGCATTATGCTGATGCAGCATATTCGCGAGCTGGAGCCGGAACGCAGACCTTTGGTGATCATTCTCAGTGGATATGACGAGTTCCAGTATGCGCGCGAAGCGATTCGCTGCGGGGCACGGGAGTATTTGCTCAAGCCGATTGTAAGGGAGGAGCTGTTTGGTGCGCTGGCAGTTTTGAATGAGGAATTGAAGGAGAGGAACCACCTCATAGACGATAGTGTTGTCAGCGTAGAGAAAGATAGACTGGCTGGCGCGAGTGTGATCGCCGATAGAAACGGTAGCATGACACGTGCTATCCAATACATCCATGCTCATTACAGCGAGGATTTAAATATGGCAGTAGTATCCAATTCAGTATCCTTGAATTATACGTATTTTAGTCAGGCTTTCAAAGCCTATACAGGCCTTAGCTTTGTTCAATATGTAAAAAGGCTGCGCATTGCAGAAGCCAAAAAGCTGCTGGAGTGTCAAGGGGGCAAGATTTATGAAATTGCGGCTAATGTGGGTTTTGACAATGCAAAGCAATTTAACAAAGTGTTTCGTGAGCTGGAGGGGATGACCCCACAGCAGTTTCGAGTGCAGAATCAAAAGGGTAATTAGATATAAAGAGGCGGAAAACTTGCCTGCCTTTTTACCCTTATCCTGATATAATAAACGTAAGCATAACCATGGCCTTCGATCAGAGAGTTTGTACACAATCACACGAATCGCCGAACGGAAGGGGAGAGCATATGGTTATTTATGAAACGGACCAAGCTTATATCATGACGACGCAGCATGACCATGCCCATATTTCGGGTGAGTTGGCTTCACAATGGGAAGAGAGTGCCTTCAAGAATAGACGTCATAAGCAGGATTTTGTATATGCAGCAAGGGAGCATGATCGGGGTTGGATACAGTTAGACGCTGCTCCTTTCTGGAATGATCATGTGTCTGCACCATATACATTTATTGATTTTCCGCTCAGTCCACGTTTTGTTTTCTATCGTCTTGGGATTGATGAAGTCGAACAAGGAAGTATGTATGCGGCGTTACTGTGTAGCTTGATGTACAAGGAGCTAGTCGGACGGACCGAGCATCAAAACGCTCAGGACAAGCAGATTACGCATGCTTATCAGGAGGCGGAGGAACAGCGTCGGCAGAGGCTCAAACAGGAGCTGGCATGTAGCGTAACCTTCGACCATCAAGTGCGGACCGATGTACGGAGAATGTTGTTTTGCGACGAATTGAGTCTGTTTTTGTGCAGCCGAGAGCCGGGTACGCCTACAGCAGATTATGAATGGTTTGCTGAAGGTTTAAGCTTCCCGGCTGTTCGACATGAAAGCGGGCGAGTTTGGGCCGAGTGGCTATCGGATCAGACTGTAGGTCTTTCCTTTTTTCCTTTCAGGGGCAAGGTAGGGATTACTCATACCTTTAAGAAGGTGGACAAGGAGAAAATTCGTACCTTTGGTCTCCTAGAGGCTTACCGTTCTTCCGAATGGAAGCATCGAACCTTTACCGTTGAACATATCATGGAAGTAGAAGAACATAAGGAGAATGCCTGAC
>RCUF01000331.1_pt1 | contig 17870 bp, 20 predicted proteins | sample 2166311 | NCBI WGS metagenome assembly RCUF01 (sample SAMN09932608, study PRJNA488358) | compost metagenome | feature: garden; material: soil; isolation source: compost soil in 4-hydroxybenzonitrile-enriched culture | place: Germany: Experimental Botanical Garden Goettingen | collected 2016-01-27
CTAATTAACAGCATCATGGGAAAAATCAGAAATGAAATTAAAACAAGCACTCGAGCAATTGTTCTTAAATTTTCGCGAACCAGATATATGCTACTGAACAAAAACAGGGCAAGTATAGCCCAACGGGGAGTATATTGCAGCATCCAGCGGTTAATGACGTCATAAGCGTTCACAAGAACCGAGGTACCCATGAGCAGATAGTAAGCAATGTAAGCCACAGTCAATGCTTTTCCAATCTAGCAACCAGTAATCTGGGTTAATATTTGATAAATCGAAGAGGAGGGAAAACGTCTTAGCAGGAGCCAGCACATCAAAATAATGAGTTGAATCAAAAGGCCACCAATAATGACAGATATCCAACCCCCTCCTTTAGTTGAAAGGTGCATCTGATAGGGAAGTGACAAAATATCTACGCCAATCTCAAACTTAATGATGAGAAAAAACAGTTGACCCGATGCAATGGTACTTTCTTTATTCACGTCTTTTCCAGCTCCTAGAGTCGTTCTGCTGCTTCAATTTTTGGGCTTGGGAATCATATGGTCGCTGATGGAATGTCCAAATCGGAAAGCGGATAAAAACATCTTTCATATCACCGAGCCGGAATGGTGCAAGAGGAGCAAAGTAGGGCGTACCAAAGGTCTCCAGCTTGCAAAGGTGGATGGTAAGAAAAAGTAAACCGAAAGCAATGCCAATGTATCCAAACAAGGCTGCAGCAGTCATCATCGGAAAACGAAGGATACGAACCGCTGAGCTCATTTCATGAGAAGGCACTAAAAAAGAAGAAATGGCTGTTAACGAGACGACGATGATCATCGTATACGACACGAGACCAGCCCGAACGATAGCATCTCCGATGACGAGACCACCAACGATTCCAATAGTTTGGCCAACCCGACTGGGTAGACGAACCCCGGCTTCTCGTAGCACCTCAAAGATCAATTCAAGCAGCATAGCCTCCACAATCGCTGGGAATGGAACATTTTCCAGCGATTTTTTAATGGTATGCGCCAACTCTAGTGGCAAAATAGCTGGATGAAAAGCAATCGTCGCAATGTAAATGGCAGGCAGCGTAAAAGCGATCAAAAAGCTCATCATTCGAATCGTTCTTAGAAATGAACTAATAATCCAACGGCCGTGATAATCATCTGGACTTTGGTAAAATGCAAAAAAAGAGACGGGAGCTATTAGAGCAGTAGGGCTACCTTCAGCCAAAATCGCTATCCGTCCCTCCATTAGATTGGCGGTCACACGATCCGGTCGTTCCGTGCTGAGCTGTTGAGGGAAGAGAGAAAAAGGGTTGTCCTCAATAAACTCTTGAATAAAACCGGGGGGGAGCACCATATCGGAGGAGATCGCTTTAATTCTCGTTTTCACTGCTTCCACTAGCTCAGGATTAGCCAAGTCTTGAACATAGACAATAGCGATTTTAGTCCGGGTTTTAGATCCCACATAAAAGTAGCGTACAACCAGTGACGGTGTGACAATTTGTTTGCGAATCAGATTCAGATTGATGGATAACTGCTCAATGAATCCATTGTGCGGTCCGCGAATAACCCCTTCGTTTTCTGGTTCGTCCGTACTGCGAGCATACGTCTTTTCGGAAGAAAGGATAAAAAATTCTTCCGCTCCATTTATCATAAAAATGCAATATCCCTGAATAAGCGAATCAGCAGCATTTTGAAGGTCGGTGTCTTTTTGACTGCTTAAGGTGGTGAACATTTGATGAGAGACTGCATCGATTTTCTCATATAAGGCACTCAGGATATGAGTTTGAATCATCTCCTGATCTACGAGCGAATCAATATAGAGCAGCATACCGTCTTTGCCGTCAACGGAAATTGCCTGTTTTTTTAAATCATCCGTATAAAAAAGGGCTTGCTCAATAAAGGAAACATTTCTGTTTAATTCAACGGAAGCTGCGTCATGTCCAGCCAAGAGAGCCCTCCTTTTTGGATGAGATAGGCATAATGTGTGCCATATGGATTGAATTTATCCATGATCTGGTGACTTATCCATTCTTGAATCACCTTCACTTCGCGTAATGCAATAGTTTTATACTAGAATTTAGGTTGAAAATGGGAAATGGGTTGGTTATTTTGCAAGGAATGAAATGTAATCGTGCAAGAACTAGAGACTAGATTACAAGGGGGCTTAATCTTGCGTCGGATCAATTCCTAGATAGTGTCCCAGTTTCCGCCGGACCTCGCTGCGGGCAAAGGATGAAAGCATGAAAAATCGTCTTTGATAGCCGCGGCATATATACAAAACCTCTACGCCTTCATGATTTCGGATTTCGCTGTATATTTTAACCCCTAGTGTTTTCATTCGCGCCTTTGTCTCTGCTAATTGAACAGCTACACGCTGTTGTACTCCAGTCAGGCTACGAACATACAAATCAGGCATTTTTAGAGGGGAGGTATGTATAATACGAATGTCTCGTTCCAGCACATCCAGCACAAGAGTTAGAAGTACACAGATCTTGACTAGCCCTGCGTCTTCTTCAGAAGGCAAAGGAGCTTTATTCTTGTGGTTCAGTGTCTTTTGGCTTGGCATAAAAATCTCCTTTACTCCGAGTAAGAATACAATATATAATCATTATATAGAACGTATGTTCTGTTTATACCTCATCATAGGGATTTTTCCAAGGCAAAAGCAATCCTCAATTATTGGAAAAGTGGTAGAGAGCGATACCCATGTACCATTGTGTAAAGAATTCTTGAGTTTATCGCCAATGACAGTCAAACAGAGTTTATGTTAAGCTAATGGATAAAAACTTACATAAAAGAGGAGATCGTTCTGACTGCGGTCAGCCTCTACTATTTAACTTAAGAAAGTGGAGAAAGAAGGTATACATATTGTCACGTTCGTTATATGCAGCTTTATTATTGTTGAGCCTCATTTGGGGCGGTTCGTTTATGTTTATCAAGGTGTTGTTGCTACATCAAGTAGGACCGTGGACTATTGTATTTCTTAGATCCAGCTTTGGACTTATTTTTATCGTCTTATTAATGCTACTTATGCGCAGGCCGTTTAAAATTAAAAGCATTCCGTGGAAATCGGTTACTCTGGTAGCTTTGGTCAACATGGTTTTGCCATGGACATTGATCGGTTTTAGCGAGACCAGAATAGCTAGCAGCATGGCTTCTGTATTGAATGCCACCACGCCAATATGGACCATGTTGGTGGGGCTTGTTTTTTTCGGGGCTATTTTTCATCGGATGCAGTGGTTAGGAATGGGGCTCGCTTTTATAGGAATTATTATTTTATTGGGTATTAATCCTGCATCTATTATTTCTGTTGATCCTGTAGGTTTTGGGTGTATGCTGCTTGCGACTCTCTGCTATGGATTTGGAACACAGCTCTCCAAACGTTTTCTCTCCAATCTTTCCATGTATCAGGCTACCTTTGCGACTCTGTTTGGTGCGGCGGTAGGGGGGGGTATTATGATGGCAATTGTGGAGAGACCTGATTTGTCGATTGTTTCTGATCCAGGTGTATTGGGTTCCCTTATAGGGCTGGGAGTTTTGGGATCAGGAGTAGCATATATTTTGTTCAATTACATGATTTTGCGGGGGAGCGCGGAATTTGCTTCTTCGGTGACGTATTTTGTGCCAGTAAGTGCCATCGTATGGGGCTTTTTGCTCCTGAATGAACATATCGGCTGGAACGTTCTGACCGGGCTGGTCCTTATACTTGGAGGCGTGTTTATGGCCAACCAGCGTAGAACCGCCAAATTAAGTGGATAATAATCTAAACAGAAATAAAATACGCTTTGGGCTATATTAAATGTACATTCGCCAAACCTTCGGTATAATACGTTAATTCGCACATACAATAAAGCATGCTCACACATAAAATAAAATATGGTGTAGCAAAAAAGCAAGCTGTTTAGCAGGTGACAAGGTGTGGTATAATAAATTATAGAATTATATGCACCACAGAAATGTCGGAGTTTTATTCCACAAAAGAAAGGATCAGGATACCATGTGTCCCCGAAGGATACTTCCCCAAAGGACGATTTGGAAACGATTTGATCTGTCTTATACTTAGCTTTTCCGCGGAGTAACGTCAAGTTGCGAAAGCCAACTCTGCGGAAGAGGGGATTGTACATGCGAAGGACCAAGTCCTCCAGGCACATCTTATCCGGTAGCTTCCGTAAGAGTGGGTTCATCCACATCAAACTTACGAGAAACCGAGGGAGCCTGTATGAGGAAAACTTACGAATCTATCGTGAACAATGGAGCATTGAGACAGATTGCTGTCATGCTGCTCGGAACATGCATTTTAGCTTTTACGTACTATCACATTAATGCTCAGAATCATTTGTCAGAAGGCGGATTTGCAGGCTTGGCCCTGCTGGGACATTACGCGTTTGGCATATCTCCAGCATGGAGTATGTTGCTGCTTGATATTCCCGTCATATTGCTGGCATGGGTACTGAAGGGCAGAAGATTTATGCTGCTTGCGTTAATCGGAGCCGTCGCTTTTTCACTGTTTTATGCAGGATTTGAGAAGTATTCGACTCTGGTTATAGATCTACATGGAAATCTGCTGATAGCTGCTCTACTTTGTGGGGTGCTTACAGGTTTGGGAGCCGGAATCGTACTGCGATTCGGTGGAGCAACTGGGGGCGATGATATCTTATCGCTGCTGATCAGTGAGTGGCGCGGGTGGAAAATCGGCAACGTGTTTATTGTCAGTGACATCATCGTATTGGGATTATCACTGTTGTATCTGCCTATGAAGGAAACAATGTTTACAATACTGGCTGTGTGGCTTGCCGGAAAAATAATTACATGGACGACCACGTTTCAACTGCACCGACCTGTGAAAAAGGTACTGCCAGCGGCTATTCCCGCTAAAAAGGTAGTTGCCAAAACAGTGCCGGTCGTCCACAGCCTTCGTCAATAAGGAAAGGGTGTTACGTCAGGAGAGAAATCTTCTTACGTAACACCCTTTCGCTGTATTCAGCTTCTATCAGGAAGGCTTTAAAGTTGAATGAATGCGTCCATTCCGGTCATGAATAATTGCAGAAATCTGTTGGTGTTCTACAAAACTTTGAGCTTCGTCAATCGCCTCATTTTTGTGTTTAAAGGTTGAAATGGGCTGGTTGTGTCCCTCTTCTTTGATTGCCCAGCGATCCTTGTACGGCACCACATGAATGGGTTCCTTCTCATCGGAAGAAGCGGAATGATGGTCGTGTACATTTTCGCTTGAATGCTGTTTTTCATGTTTTTTAGGTTTCTCATCTTGCTCGGCTGGATGATTATCGTTCCATTCCTCGGCTTGGGAAGTGGCAATCGCAATCGAGCGTCCTTCTTCATAGCCGTCACGGAGTAGAGCGTTAGCAATATCAACGGCTTTTTCTCGCACCCGAGGTTCCAGGTTTTTCATGGATGGAGGGTAATCATGTTTGTTCCAAGGCATAGTTGCACACTCCTTATAGCAGATGATGTATTATGTATTACCCGTTGTCGGCTTAAACAAACGGAAATCAAAGAAATGAATATATTGTAAAATGTATCTTGAGAAAAAGCGTATAATGGTGTGCAGAATACGAGGAAAAGGAGTGAAGCATTTGCTTGCCTGGGGTTTTGTTTTTTTGCTGACTATCATCATTCATACTACAGATAGCTTGTCCTATGCTCTCCGGCTTGGTGGTTTGCGAGCGCGTCGGATTGGATTGGCGTTAACCGTTGCGGGAATGCTGCTGTTGGTTTCACGCACCTCTAACATGGCGCAGGGGCCTTTACTCGGAGGGATGGTCGATCAGGCTAAAGCTACAGCACAAGTGGGCGGAACGGATATTAGACTGGAACTATATATGCATGGGGTACTGCTGGCAGCAACCGTTGGAACCATGCTTGCTATTTTATTGTATCCAACAGTGGTACGCATGTCAGCCAGATGGATTGTGCATTTGGAGCATACCGGATCTATTCCGGCTTTGGTGCGTCATTTAATGCTGCGAAGTCGCTGGAAACATGCAGGCTACTACATAAAACGCCCCACCTGGTCAATGCTTACTTCACTGATTAGCGGAGCGATACCCAAGCGTCTAATTATTCTGAATATAGCTGTTACTGCGATTTATACAACTGGAGTAGTATCTGCTTTATATGCATCATTCCTGTGGCCTGCTCAAGGTACAGCCATGTCAATGTCGTCAGGTCTAATCAATGGCGTCGCAACGGTATTACTGACCTTGTTAATTGATCCAAGATTGGCGGTTCTGTCGGAGAAAACGCTACGAGGGGAGCTACCCTTAACTCGGATGAACAGCATGTACGGCTGGATGATCATCTCGCGTTTGACAGGTACTTTATTAGCTCAGCTATTGCTAGTACCGCTAGCCATTTGGCTTGGATGGGTAATGAGTTAAATTGCTAACCTACGTAATGATGTGCGGCCATATCCCAAAAAGGCTGGCCCGTGATCATCTATTAAAGATAGATCGCGGGTCAGCCCCAATGATTCTATGGCTACTTACTTTTCAAATAATGACTTATATGCTCCGTATCCTTCACGCTCCAAATCTTCTTGAGGCACAAAGCGGAGCGCGGCAGAATTGATGCAATAACGCAAACCATCTGGACCTGGACCATCATCGAATACATGCCCTAAATGAGAGTCAGCTTCACGACTTCGCACCTCGGTACGGATCATAAAATGGCTGAGATCGGTTTTTTCTTTGACATTGTAGCTGCGCAGCGGACGGGTAAAGCTGGGCCAACCGCAACCTGCATCATATTTGTCCAACGAACTGAACAAGGGCTCTCCTGATACGATATCCACGTAAATGCCTTCACCCTCATGATCCCAAAACTCATTTTGAAAAGGGCGCTCGGTCGCGTTTTTTTGTGTTACTTCGTATTGAATAGGCGTCAGCCGATCTTTAAGATCGGATTTATCAATCTTGCCGGACCAATTTTGCTCGATAAAATCTTCACGTCCCGAACCTTTGCGGTAGCGTTTGTAATGAGCGGGGTTCTTCTTATGATAGTCCTGATGATATTCTTCTGCTTCATAAAAAGTGGCCGCAGGCAGAATCGGTGTAGCAATCGGCTTGTCGAAGCGGCCACTTTGAGCCAAAGCTTCTTTAGAAGCTTCTGCCTTGATTCGCTGCTCTTCATTATGATAGAAAATAGCCGTTTGGTAGGATGAACCTCTATCGTGAAACTGTCCACCTTCATCCGTCGGATCAATCTGCTGCCAGAAGAGCTCCAACAGTTTTTCATACGGGAATACTTGTGGGTCAAATGTAATCTGTACGGCTTCCACATGTCCCGTTGTTTCAGAACACACCTCTTCATAGGTAGGATTTTCGGTATGTCCCCCTGTGTATCCAGATCTAACCTTCAAAATACCGGGTAATTCCTCAAAAGGGGAAACCATGCACCAGAAGCAGCCACCTGCAAAAGTTGCTTTTTCTACCGTGTGTGGATTGTTGGTGCTCATATTTGTCACTCCAATCTGAGAATGTTTAATTAGTTGTTATTTAAATAGCTTATAATTAAATTATATACGAGATTTTTGCAAAATCCAACGAAAGGTCAAAAAACCAATCCGTAGTGTAATTGGCTCTGTCCTCAAAAATCGCAATGAAACTTCCTACAGAGACGGTGGCAAACTCATCGCATTATGTTTTGTTGGCGCGTTGAAGCCTTTTTCGGTAGAGTATAAATGCGCCGCCCACCAGTGCAGTATATAGCACCAAAATGAGCAAACCGGTGATTGGGTGTTTTGCAAAGGTGCCGCCAGCATAAGCATACACCGCAATTGCGGGAAGCTTGCCAATAGCTGTACCTAGGATAAAGCTCCAGAACGGAAACCCTGCTACTCCAGCGTATACATTTACCGCTGCTTGGGGGATGACTGGAATCAGGCGAGCCAGCAGAACAGCAGCAAAAGGTTCCCTCTCCATGACTCGATTGAAGTGCTCCAATGCGGGAACCCGCTTCAAATAGGCACGTCCTTTGTCACGGAACAGGGTACGTACTGCAGTGAAAACGACCAACGCAGCCAATGTAGTGCCAAGCCAGCAGATCAGAGCACCTTGCCAGAGGCCTGCGGCATAAGCAATGGAGGCGATAATCAGCTTGTAAGGCACAAACGGAATTAGCGCGAATAAAAATGCGAGTAGTAGCAGAACTGGAAAGGAGGTCTGCTTGTCCGCCCAGGCGAGCCAATCATATCTGTAGATAAACGCGATGCAAAGCAGCGAAACATAAGCCGCAGCGAGTAGCCATTTTTTCATTTACATACCTCTTTCAATATCCCTGTTCGGCTTATCGCTTATACAGAAAAAAATAGGGTTCACATTCCCAATAATGTGTGCTATACTGCCACTAACAGAATAGTTCCCAAAGGGGAGTAGCTCAACGAGTAAAGTCGTCATTACGGGATTTTTAATCCCCGGCTTTATTGGCAACGTAATGTTGTAAGCGAGACCTTTGCCAGGATTTTAGGAATCCGGGTAAATGGTCTTTTTTTGATGCCGAATTTGGGTCAAGCGCCGTTTCCGGATTCCGTGAAATGGCGCTTTTTTAGTATAAAGCGCTGAACTATGTACAGTATAACAAATAAATAAAAAAAGGTGGGAGAAACGTATGGATTTTTTGTCAATTGAGTTTTTAACCGCATTAGTATCCATCATTATCATTGATCTGGTGCTAGCTGGTGACAATGCGATCGTAATCGGTTTGGCGGCTCGCAATGTTGATAAGGCCAATCAAAAGAAGGTCATTATTTGGGGGACGGTCGGAGCGGTCATCATTCGTGTGATTGCTACAGTGCTGGTCACGTATTTATTGCAAATTTACGGATTGCGTTTGATTGGGGGACTCGCACTTATCTATATTGCCTATAAGTTGCTGGTCGAAGAGAAAAAACATGAAATTTCAGCTACGAATCAAATGTGGGCAGCGATCCGCACGATTATTATCGCGGATACGATGATGGGCCTCGACAATGTACTTGCTGTTGCGGGAGCAGCTCATGGAAACATGCTGCTTGTTATACTGGGTCTGGCAATCTCCGTTCCAATCATGGTGTGGGGAAGTACGATTATCTTGAAGCTGACTGAACGTTACCCAGTAGTTATTACGATTGGTGCTGCTGTACTGGCTTATACTGCTGCCAAAATGGTGGTGGCGGAACCGCTGATTGCGCACTGGTTTATGAACGGGGTCGTTAAATACGGCTTTGAGGTTCTGGTTGTGGTTCTGGTTGTAGCCATTGGGATGCGTGTTAAAAAAATTAAAAGTGAAAAAACAAGAAAGCAAGCGCAGCACGCCTAAGCTAACTTACACTGAAGTAAACTTGCTGAAGCTGAACGTTCATGCCATAGAGGCTGTTCCGTTAGGTCCTCCAACTGGACCGGGAGCAGTCTCTTTTCTTTGCTTGTCAGCAGACTTCCATGTAAACTAGACAACAGATGAATGAGTGATTAGAGGTGGGAACGATATGGACAAGCAAACGAAGACAAGGGTAGCTATTGCAGGACTGGGTGGTATTGCTCGAAAAGTATACTTACCGTTACTGGCAGCACACCAAGGTGTAGATATTGTAGGTGTCATGAACCGTTCACAGGAGCCGGTGAGTTCCATTATGGAGCAATATAGGTTGCCAAGAGGAACGACAGATGTGAAGGAGCTGCTAGCATGGGAACCGGAAGCTGTATTTATACATGCCGCGACCGAAGCTCATTTTGATCTGGTTATGGCGTGTATTGAAAAAGGGATTGCCGTGTATGTCGATAAACCGTTGTCCTATGATGTTCGTCAGAATCTGGAAATGACCGCTTTTGCGGAAGCGCAGGCCGTGCTGCTGGCGGTGGGCTTTAATCGACGTTTTGCCCCGCATTATGTAGCTGCTAAAGCATGGTTAGAGGAAGCAGGTGGATTCAGTCAATGTGCGGCCATTAAACACCGTACTGCATATGATCGAAGACCGGCGGCACAGACGGTTTATGATGATTTAATTCACATGCTTGATTTGCTTTTATGGCTGGGTGGCGATGATTATGAGCTGCTGCATAGTAGTCTGAATACGACGAGTGAAGGATATATGGATGCTGCGTTCGGGACCGTACGTTTGGGGAATGCTACCGGAAGCTACAGTATGAGTAGACAGGCAGGAGCTGACATAGAGAAGCTGGAGCTTCACGGGGCAGGACGGTCTGTTGAAGTAACAAATATGGAACAGGCTGTTTTTATGCAAAAAAATCATTCACCACTAACGCAAGCTTTTGGAAGCTGGGATACGATTTTGGAAAGACGGGGATTCACCGGAGTCGTAAATCATTTTCTGGAGCATATTCATCGTCCAGAGGAGTGTGCTGTACGGGCTGGGAAAGTATTGGATAGCCATATGCTGGCTGACGAGCTGATCAGCCGTTTGAGTAATTAATATGGAACGTCCGAACGTGATCTTAACAGTCCAGACAGACATCAAGAATTAGGTTGAAGGAGAAATGAATGAATGGAAGAAGATAACCGTGGTAAACAGCTAGAAGAAGCCATCATTGAAAATTATAAGCAAGAAGAAGATATGATGATCCTTGTGTTTGCGCAATGGTGTATCAATCATGGGTTGGAGCCAGAGGAACTATATAGTGAAGCATATCCGCATCAGGATAGCAACGAGCGTCTGCTACGAGTACGCAAGTTGACTGTATCGCGTGAAGAAGCGGGTGATATTCCGCTGGATACGGTATTAGGGGTACTGTCCATGTTCGGAAATGAGGACTTGGCAATGGTCGTATCTGAGGCGGCTGCGAGCCTTCCGTCGGAACGGAAATAAGGCTAGCCAGAATAAAGAATATACTGTTATCATTTATGGCATCATGGACTCAACTATATTTACTTAAGACATTGTTGATGGGGAGGGTAAGCTTACGATGGAAGATATACCTGTGCCAAGTACCTGTAAAGGCTGTGAAAGAGATATCTCGATATCGGAAGAGCAAATTACCAGAATTCTAACCAACATGAGACCCAAAATGGAATGTGTAAATGATGAAGTGTACGAAGCCAGACTGTTGGCCTGCTCACAATGTGAAGAGTTAATGTCCGGGCATACATGTGGTATCAGCGGAAGTATTGTTCGTGTACGTGCTTTGGCGGCAGCTCAAAATTGTCCCAGTTACCATGGTTCACGCTGGATAGGTACAGCCTAAAAGCTACAATCCTCAGGCTCGACTGAACCTGGATTACGGGTTAAAATAGTCATACCTTGGTCTGCCTTAATGGCAGGCTTTTTGGTTTGATTGGGCCTTATCTTAACGATTGACAAAAAGTAGACAATAAAATATATTAAACACGTGAAATATCTTTGTTTAATTATTAACATTTATATTAATATTTGCTAAAAGTAATGATGTGTAAAAATTATGATCGAAATAAAATCGGTGGTATGAGTTGATATTTAGGCCAAATTGAAAGCGTAAACATTTGTGTGGGTGTTCCAACAATCTTAATATTTTTGGGGAGGGTTTGTTGTGAAGGGTTCTATTGTTGTTAATACCGATTGGAAACAAGGCATTATTAATAAAAACATTTATGGACAATTTGCTGAGCATCTTGGACGTTGCATTTATGAAGGCATATGGGTTGGAGAGGACTCACCGATTCCGAACACAAACGGAATTCGTAATGATGTGGTGGAAGCCCTGAAAAAGCTGAACATTCCTGTGCTGCGCTGGCCGGGAGGCTGTTTTGCCGATGAATATCATTGGAAAGATGGTATCGGGCCAAAAGAAAACCGTAAGAGAATGGTAAATACGCATTGGGGCGGTGTGGTTGAAAATAATCATTTTGGCACACATGAGTTTTTTCAATTGTGCGAACTGTTAGATGCAGAGCCTTATATTTGTGGAAATGTCGGCAGTGGTACAGTTCAGGAAATGTCGGAGTGGGTAGAGTACATGACCTTCGATGGAGAGTCCCCTATGGCTGCATGGCGTCAGGAAAACGGTCGTGAGAAACCATGGAAGCTCAAATATTTTGGAGTGGGTAACGAAAACTGGGGTTGTGGCGGTAACATGCGCCCAGAATATTATGCCGACCTGTATCGCCGATATCAGACATATGTCCGTAACTATGGCGAGAACCGCATTTATCGGATTGCAGGTGGGGCGAATGTGGATGATTATCGTTGGACCGAAGTGTTGATGCGTGAAGCTGGGCATCTTATGGACGGTTTGAGCCTGCATAACTATACGATCCCGGGAAACTGGGAAGGGAAACGGCAAGCAGTCGGTTTTGATGAAGCGGAATGGTTCGAGACGATGAAAAAATCATTGCATATGGATGAATTGATTACTCGTCATTCAGCCATTATGGACCAATATGATCCTGACAAAAGGGTCGGACTGATCGTCGATGAATGGGGAACCTGGTTCCTGACTGAACCGGGAACCAATCCGGGCTTCCTGTATCAGCAAAATACGATGCGCGATGCGCTGGTAGCTGGGCTGCACTTACACATTTTCCATAATCACCATGACCGAGTACAGATGACGAATATAGCTCAAATGGTCAATGTTTTACAGGCAATGATTCTGACCGAAGGTCCTGCTATGTTGTTGACACCGACATACCATATATTTGAAATGTTTAAGGTGCATCAGGATGCACAAGCACTGGCTGTTCATGTAAAGGTAGGCGATTATGAATATGACGGGGATTCCATCCCACAAGTAAGCGTGTCCGCCTCCAAGGCGCAGGATGACAATATTCATATTAGCTTTTGCAACGTCCATCCGGGCGAGTCGGCAAACTTGAATTTGGAGCTAAGAGGACTGGAAGAGATTAAAAAGATCAGCGGTGTTGTCCTTGCCAGCGACGATATGCAGGCACATAATACGTTTGATCAGCCAGAGCGTGTGAAAAAGGAAGCTTTCACATCCTATCAGCTGCAAGGTCAGCATTTGGATGTTACACTGCCACCAATGTCGGTAGTGATGCTGACAATTGCTCCGTAAAAAAACTGGGTCGTGGTATGTAAGCAGTATTCACTATTATTGGTTATGAACAAAGAGAGCGTTCAGGTGAACGCTCTCTTTGTCCTACAATTGCTCGCGGTGAATCACCCTGAATTCCTTGGGCGACATACCGAAGCGGGAACGAAACACACGGTGAAAATACGTGTAATTTGCAAATCCTGACGATTCGGCGGCTTGTTCCAGTGACATGGGACTGAAAATGATTCGTTCTCTCGCCATGTTAAGCCTGATGTCCAGCGTGTACTGCATAATGCTCGTATCGAATGTTTCCTTAAACAGATGTACTGCTCGGGATACGCTGATACCGACGTGTGAAGACACGTCATCCAGTTTGAAGTTAGAGGATGCGTTTTCTTCAATATAATTTTTAATCTGATACGCAAGATAGTTATGATGAGTAGCGATAGGATGATCGGATAGCATACGGTCAAACTCCAAACATAAAATGCGTATGTAATAACTTGATATTTCCGGGTAAGGATTAGAAATACGTCGTTGCTCCATCACAAGCTGACGAAATAGGCCAAGCAGGGCTTCTGTGAGCTGAACCTTAATTCTGTTGGGTCGTTTATGATGGTTCCACCACTCATCTACCCAGGAACCACCGAAAAAAATGTGATAATCTCCACTTTCCACGACCTGCTCTCCCATGGGGTTCAACTCACTATGAATATCCAGTTCATAAGGCTCGGTAGGATTGAATAGCAGTAGGTCACCCGCCTCAATCCGTGTCATTTCCCCGTTAATGCGGGCCTGGCAGCGTCCATCTGTTTGCAAACGGAATAAATAATTTTTGATCCCATCAGGCTGGTTCGAATAAAAGGGCTTTCGATGGAAGGAATAGCCTGCGGTAAGAACCTGACAAGGCTCGACGATAGACATGATGATGACTCCTTTGGGCATATGGCTGTTTCAAATATTGACCAGATTGTTCATGTTTTAATCATATTATTCATTTTAAACGAAACAGAAATAGAATACTATGTGAACTGTAAAGCTTACATGTTAGATGAGAAAGTACATGGTGGAGGCCAAGGAGTGTGACGACGTGGAACAAATGAAGGCCGGGATTATCGGATGCGGTACTATTAGCTCGGTATATCTTGAAAATCTCCAAAAGAGCCCACTTATTGAAGTGGTGGCCGTCGCTGATTTACTGGATGAGAGGGCCAAGGAGAGGGCCGATGAATTCAACATTGAAAACGTATACAAAGTGGATGAATTGCTTCGTCAGCCTGAGTTGAGCTTGTATTTAATCTGACCGTGCCTGGCAGCCATGCACGGTCAGATGTGGCGATACTAAAGGCAGGCAAGCATGTGTACAGTGAAAAGCCTTTGGCGCATTGAAATTCACGGACCATCGTGCCAATGCTGAACTGGCCTACCATGTGTTAGAAGCCATGCATGCTTTTCAGCGCTCATCATTGGAAGGCAATCACATTACGATGGAAAACACGTTCAAACCGGACGAGGATTTGTATTATGGAATAGATATAATGGAAAATTCATCCTAATTTAAAGAGGTGAAGGGGAATGGCTAAAGTAGGATTGCAATTGTACACAGTAAGGGAAGAGCTTGAACAGGATTTTGAAGGTACATTGCGCAAGGTAGCTGAGTTTGGCTATAAAGGGGTAGAATTTCATACCTTTTTCGGACGCAATGCCAAGGATGTCAGAGCGCTTTTGGATGAGCTGAATCTGGAAGTTGTCGGAACTCATATACAATATTCTCGTTTGCTGGATCATTTGGATGAGGAGATTGCATACCACAAAGAATTGGGAAATAAATACCTAATCGTTCCTTATTTAACCGAAGAACAGCGACAGTGGGATGAACTTTTTGCTAATTTGGATCGTATTGGTGAAAAAGTGAAAGAACAGGGCTTGATACTGGCTTATCATAATCATGATTTTGAATTGACAGAAAAAATCAATGATCGCCCGGTATTCGATGCTTTATATGATGCGGTTTCCGATGATTTGTTACAGGTCGAAATGGATACTTGTTGGGTATACTATGGGGGCTATGATCCAGTGGAATACATCGGACGTTATAATGGACGCCTGCCTATCATTCACTTAAAGGATATGGCACGTGACGAGCAACAAAAAGCAGTAACTGTAGAGCTTGGCAAAGGCGAAGTGCAGCTTCAGGCCATTACAGACGTCGCTATTCAGGCAGGTGTGGATTGGATCGTCGTAGAACAGGATTTCTGCTCAAACCCTCCAATCGAAAGCATTGAAACCAGCATTAAATGGCTCCAACAATACGCAGCTCAGGGAGGAAATATTCATGTCTAAAACACTCAAAATCGGGATTATTGGTTGTGGAGGGATTGCAAACGGCAAACACTTGCCGAGTCTTGCCAAGCAGAAGCGTGCAGAAATCGTTGCATTCTGTGACATCATTCAGGAGCGCGCTGAAGAGGCAGCAGAAAAGTTTGGAGTTGAAGGCTCGCAAGTTTATAGCGATTACCGTAAGCTGTTAGAAAATAAAGACATTGAAGTCGTACATGTATGTACACCCAACGACTCGCACTCGGAAATTACCGTAGCGGCGCTTGAGGCAGGTAAGCATGTGCTGTGTGAAAAACCGATGGCTAAAACTGCAGAGCAGGCACGGGAAATGCTCGATGCGGCCAACCGTACAGGTAAGAAGCTGTCTATTGCGTATCAAAACCGTTATCGTGATGATAGTTTGTATCTGAAGCAATTGGTCGAACAAGGAGAGCTTGGAGACATTTATCTGGGCAAAGCCATTGCTCTACGCCGTCGCGCGGTTCCGACTTGGGGAGTATTCTTGGATGAAGAGAAGCAGGGCGGTGGCCCCCTTATTGATATTGGCACGCATGCACTCGACCTGACACTCTGGCTGATGGATAATTACAAGCCTAAAAGCGTACTAGGTTCAACCTTCCATAAGCTAGGGGATCGTAAAGATGCAGCAAATGCCTTTGGACCTTGGAATCCTGAGGAATTTAAGGTAGAGGACTCAGCTTTTGGTTTTATTACGATGCAAAATGGAGCTACGATTGTACTAGAGTCCAGCTGGGCATTGAACGTTGTAGAGTTTGGCGAAGCGAAGACGCTGTTATGCGGTACCGAAGGCGGAGCCGATATGCAGGATGGATTGCGCATTAACGGGGAAAAGAACAGCCGCTTGTTTGATACGAAAATAGATCTGGATGCAGGCGGTGTTGCCTTTTACTCTGGAGAAACGGAAAATGAAGCAGACCGCGAAGCCCGTCTGTGGATCGAATCTATTCTGGACGACAAAGAACCTCTTGTGAAGCCGGAACAGGCACTGGTTGTTACTGAAATTTTGGAAGCTATCTATGAATCGGCTCGTACGGGGAAAGCTGTCTATTTTGACTAAGCCCGTAATTATCCCGAATAGACCATCATTATAATGAAAGCAGCTTTTTTCACATATGATACAGGGAGGGATTTCTTTTGAAACTTGGAGTATTTATGGTGTTGTTTGGCGGACGTTCGCTGGAGGAGGCGCTGGATTATGTGGCTTCTCAAGGATTGGATGCTGTAGAAATCGGTACAGGCGGCAACCCTGGGGATAAGCATTGTAAGCCGGATGAGTTGCTGGAGAATGATACAGCGCTCAAAAATTTCAAAAAGGCAGTAGAGTCCCGCGGACTAACGATTAGTGCGCTTAGCTGTCACGGAAATCCTCTCCATCCGCAAAAGCATTTGGCCCAGGCTGATCATGATGCATTTCTTAAAACCGTTCGATTGGCAGAAAAGCTGGAAGTTCCAGTTGTGAACACTTTCTCTGGCTGTCCGGGTGATCATGAGGATGCGAAATATCCAAACTGGCCTGTGGCTCCGTGGCCTAATGATTTTCAGGAAGTGTTGAAGTGGCAATGGGAGAATAAAATTATTCCTTACTGGACCGAGACGGGGAAATTTGCAGCAGATCATCATGTTAAAATTGGGCTGGAGCTACACGGGGGATTCTCCGTTCATACACCAGCGACCTTGCTTCGTTTGCGTGAAGCTGCGGGAGAGGTCATTGGTGCTAATCTGGATCCGAGCCATATGTGGTGGCAGGGAATTGACCCAGTGCAGGCGGTTCAAATTTTGGGCAGAGAGGGAGCCATTCACCATTTTCATGCCAAGGATACGACGATTGATCCGATCAATGTAAATAAATATGGACTTACCGATATGCAGGAATATACGAAAATGCTAGATCGCGCTTGGCAGTTCCGTACTGTGGGTTATGGACATGATGTAAAAACCTGGGCAGATATTATCAGTGCTCTGCGTCTGGTGGGATACGATTATGTAGTGAGTATTGAGCATGAAGATGGTCTGATGTCTGTGGAGGAAGGCTTTACTAAGGCCGTCCACAATCTTCGCCAGGTACTAATTGAAGAACCGCTGAGCGAGATGTGGTGGGTCTAACCTAATAGGGGGAAATGTTGATGATTAACGTCACCATTTGGAATGAATATTTGAACGAAAAGTTGAATGATGAAGCCAAACAGATATATCCTGACGGGATACACAAAGCGTTGGCTGACGGCCTGGCAGGAGAGGGATTTGCCATTCGAACAGCTACTCTGCGTGATGATGCCGAGCATGGTTTGGGAGAAGATATTCTGAATTCCACAGATGTGCTGCTGTGGTGGGGGCATAAAGCCCACGATCAGGTGAGCGATGAAGTTACGGCGCGTGTTGTCAAGCGAGTGCAGGAAGGAATGGGGTTGATCGTGCTGCACTCAGGCCATTTTTCCAAGCCATTCAAAGCCCTAATGGGCACTAGCTGTGACCTGAAATGGAGGGTGGCAGGTGAACAGGAGATTATTTGGTCGGTGAATCCGTCACATCCCATTGCAGAAGGCAT
>RCUF01000332.1_pt1 | contig 17848 bp, 17 predicted proteins | sample 2166311 | NCBI WGS metagenome assembly RCUF01 (sample SAMN09932608, study PRJNA488358) | compost metagenome | feature: garden; material: soil; isolation source: compost soil in 4-hydroxybenzonitrile-enriched culture | place: Germany: Experimental Botanical Garden Goettingen | collected 2016-01-27
CCTGACATGGCCAGCACGTTAAACTGGGTGACCCGGTCCATACCGGCAATCCCGATGGCTGACAGCAGTCCTCCAATCGTGGTCGGAATCAGACAGACTAGCAACGAAATCAGCACAGGAACAGGCAAATCAATGTTAAAATGACGGGCAATCGGCGCTAGCGTAACCACCACAATTAGAAAGATAATCGTCAAGCTAATCAGCAAAGTGTTCAGTGCAATCTCATTCGGCGTTTTTTGCCGCTGTGCGCCTTCCACGAGCGAAATCATTTTATCAATAAATGTCTCGCCCGGCTCTGTCGTAATTCGCACCTTAATCCGGTCACTGACTACCCGCGTCCCGCCAGTTACCGAGCAAAAATCACCACCCGATTCCTTGATGACCGGAGCCGATTCTCCCGTAATTGCAGATTCATCCACCGAAGCCAGACCTTCAATGACCTCACCATCGCTTGGAATCATTTCGCCCTGGGAGACAATAACCACGTCCCCCTTACGCAATTCGGTTGAGCTAACCACCTGAATGTCATTTCCGATGAGCTTGTTAGCTTGTGTATCCTGCTTGGATTTTTTTAAAGAGGCAGCTTGTGCCTTACCCCGCCCCTCTGCGAGCGCTTCGGCAAAATTAGCAAAAAGCAACGTAAACAACAGAATAACAAACACGGCCAGGTTAAAGCCCATTTCCTTGCCAGTTCCAAAATAACCGGGAAACAGTAACATGAGCAGCACGACCAATGTACCGATCTCCACGACGAACATGACAGGATTTTTCATCATAATCATCGGATTTAATTTTATAAAGCTATCCTTGATCGCATGCTTCAAGATGCTTCTGTCCAGCATGTGTTTGCGTTGTTCCTTCATGATCAAACACCCCGTTCATCCATTCTCATTTTCTTCTTCACATAGTCAAAAATTCAGCAACAGGTCCCAATACGATGACGGGTAAAAAGGTCAACGCACCAATCAGCAGCACGACCCCGATCAGAATGGCTCCAAATAACTTGTTGTCCGTGCGCAGTGTCCCCGTCGTCACCGGAGTCGGTGCTTTGGCATTCAACGAAGCCGCCACAGCCAACAATGCAATCATAGATACATATCGTCCGAAGAACATAACCATCCCCGTTGTCATGTTCCAGAATACGTTGTTATCCGAAAGACCTTCAAATCCCGAACCGTTATTTGCGGCAGATGACGCATATTCATAGAGCACCTGAGTCAACCCGTGATAGCCAGGGTTAGTAACCGCATCGTATCCCCAATGACTCATAAATGCAAGTGCAGTTGGGGCGAGAATGAGAAACGGATGTACCAAAATGGCAATCGCGATCAGCTTCATTTCCTTGCCTTCAATTTTCCTCCCCATAAATTCCGGAGTTCTCCCGACCATCAGTCCGCATATAAACACACCCAGAATCGCATACATCAGCATATTCATCAGCCCGACACCCTTGCCGCCAAAAATGACGTTTAGCATCATTTCTCCCAAAGCAGCCATACCACCCAGTGGGGTTAGTGTATCATGCATATTATTGACTGAACCTGTCGTTGCCGCTGTTGTGACCGCAGTGAATAATGCCGATTGTCCAATGCCGAAACGAACCTCTTTCCCTTCCATGCTTCCCTGAGAAGCATCCACACCCAGTGTCTGGATTAACGGATTACCTGTCTTTTCAGACACATACGTAATGGATAGAAAAATAAGAAACAATACCATCATGGAGCTAAAAATAATCCAGCCCTGCTTACGATTACGGGCAAACAATCCAAAGGTATACGGCAACGAAGCCGGCATTACCCACATTGCCAAAATTTCCAGCACGTTCGTCCAAGGACTTGGATTTTCAAAAGGGTGCGCAGAGTTAGCTCCCGCATAACCCCCCCCGTTTGTCCCCAAATGCTTGATGGACTCCAGCGAAGCAATGGGTCCCATAGAAATCTGCTGCTGTGTTCCGCTCAGCGTCGTAATATCCGCCGTAGGCTGTAGCGTCTGGGGTACCTTCAATCCAACCAGCACCAGCGTAAGCACAAAGGCCAACGGCAGGAAAATTCTTATAATGGCTTTAATAAAATCTTGAAAGAAATTGCCCATTCCTTCACCGCGCCGCGTCAATCCTCTCATAAAAGCCGCAGCAACCGCAAAACCGGAAGCAGCCGAAGTGAACATCATCATCGTGACGAACGCCATCTGTGTCAGATACGTAAGCCCGCTTTCTCCGCTATAATGTTGGAGATTCGTATTCGTCATAAAGCTGATTACCGTATTAAAAGCTAGTGATGCTTCCATATTACTGTTTCCAGCCGGATTACCGGGAAGCATTCCCTGTAAACGCAACAGCAAGTAGCTGATTGCCACAAGCACGGCGTTCGTAGCAATGAAACTCATAACATACGTAGTCCAACGCATGCTCTCCACTTTCTTCAAGCCTACTACCTTATAAATCAGCTTTTCTGTTCTGCCAAAAATCCGATCCGTCCGATTGGGTTCATTCGAGAATACATGATACATATATGTACCCATTGGCTTTACCAAGAGCAGCAATATAACGATCACAATTCCAATTTGAAGCAGCTCCATCCTTTATTCCTCCTTCAAAATGCTCCTGCGTTTGGAACAACAGGCCTGCTTCCAGAGCACCAATTGTGTGCACACGTTTGCGAAAACCTGCTACCTATGATGCTTTAATGTTCAGATCTGTTGTTCCCGCCCGCTCTATCCCTACCAGTGACTAGAACTTTTCAGGGTTCAGGAGTGCGTAGATTAAATACATAAACACAATAGCCGTAAGCCCAAGTATAACGATCATCCTCTTCGTCCTCCTTTAGAGGTCTGCGCATCACACCAGCGTACAAACAGCAGTATCACTCCATAACTCACAGCCATGACGAGCAGCATGTATATATCCATCATGTTCATACCCTCCGTATCGGTCCTCAGATCGCCATTCTTATTTCATCATAAAATCATAAAACAACTATGTTATAAGTGCTTATCCGTTCAGCAGAAAACCCACCTCTCCGTTCAATGTGTAGATCACATGGTCCGCTCCCAATCCTCGATAAATTCCTTGTGGATTACAGCCGTGAGTAATAACATAGATCGATTCCGATGTTAGCGGCCGACATATTTGCAGGAAACGGCAAGTCAGATTCAAGCTGTTCTCGAACAAATACACACTACCAATTTCTTTTTTTGGAAAATTCCATTTTCCCGCTTGCATGGTATTGATGCGGACAATGTGCTCCACACCCATTTTTTTGAGCTGTCGTTCCTCCTGGGCGCTATTCGTCAGAACTGCAAACGCCAATTTTTTGAAAATAAGCAATTTCACAAAACTTCTGCCCGCTTCATTCGGTGCAGTGACAATAATTAACCGACCTTCCATCAGTAGCTCCTCTCCCGGTATAAAAAGACAACAAAAAGAAGCCGAAGGAAAAAGGCTTTCCTCCGGCTTCTGACATATCCATGATAAAATAAACCATGGCTGCACACGGCGGTTTGTTGCCTCTCCCTGTACGCTTACGAGGTTAGCTGTCGGATTCGGACGTGAGAGTCGCCCTATTTCTGGCACTTGACCGGAAAATTCACCCCATGAGACCCACGGCAAGCCGTACAGTCTCGATTGGTTCCCCCGCTTTTGCAACTGCAAAATTCAGCGCTATAGACATTTCGTTGTTGCTTCATTCAAGTTAATTTGAAATTACGTCTTGAATCATACACCCGCGCATGGAAGACTGTAAAGCTCAACTGCGGGGTTATAAATCGGCCTTTAGAGCATAGAAGATTAATAATAACGCTTACAATGCAACTATGCTTCTCACAGCTCACTCAATCTCTGTTTTTCATCCCTTTTCGAAAATGACAAGCATGTCAATATTGGCGTAGGGTAGAGCGTTTTTGGCCTTTTTTTGTAAAAAGAGAAGAAAATACGCTATATGTACCAGCTAAACACCGATTGAACCCGCTTTTATAAGAAGAAACACCTTAATTCGCTCCATTTGCAATGCGATTTACTGTTTTGAACAAAATACGATTTTACAGCGGCTAAAGGCTTAATACAGCTTTTCCAGACTTGCAACCTTACTTTGAATTGCTTACAATTTAATTGCTGAATATTGAATAAGGAGAGATACTATGACCGTTTATGAATATGATGCGCAAACCCTGCAAGGGAAACCAATTCCGTTATCCACATATAAAGGGAATGTTCTGCTTATTGTGAACACAGCCAGCAAATGCGGGTTAACCCCCCAATACAAAGCGTTACAAGAGCTATATGACCAGTACCATGAACTGGGGCTCGAAATTTTAGGATTTCCCAGCAACCAATTCGCCAAACAAGAGCCAGGTTCCAGCGAGGAGATTTCCGAGTTTTGCCAGATCAATTATGGTGTTACCTTTCCGATGTTCGCCAAGACAGATGTCAATGGCGATCAAGCGCACCCCTTATTTCGCTACCTGACCCAAACAGCTCCGGGGGTATTAGGGTCCAAAGCGATCAAATGGAATTTTACTAAATTCTTAATTACACGAGAAGGTAACGTATTTAAGCGCTATGCACCGCAAACCACTCCAGATAAGCTGGCGGGAGATATAGAGAAGCTTTTGCAGCAAAACTGATATTCTTCTTTATCACAGTTATTAAAACAAAAAAAGCATCCCTTCACGTAAACCGTGTCAGGATGCTTTTTTAACTAGGTCTTGCATATAATGCGGTCGAGAGGACTCGAACCTCCACGGGCGTACGCCCACTACCCCCTCAAGATAGCGTGTCTGCCATTCCACCACGACCGCAAATCATAATGTATTGAGGCAACAGATTTATTATACTCTCTCATCAACTATTTGTAAACAAAAATATAATAATTATTTTATGTGTTATTTTATATAACATATATGAGCGATAATAATATTTAATTTGACACAAAGGCTGCTAAAATGTAAATATATATTACATATATTTCGAATTTTTTCGTTATACCTAAGTAAAGAGTAAAATAATATAACATAACGATTCACTTCGAGGAGGCGAACCGCCCTGCATAAAGGCAACCGTTTGCTGAACTATGCATTATTGTTGGACCCTTCCCTACCTGTTGGTGGCTTCACCCGTTTTAACGGACTGGAGAAACTATTCCGCAACGGACATTTGAACAGTCTACAAGACCTGGAACATTACATGCTGGATGATTTGTATCCTCAATTTACAACCGTGGACGGCATGGCTATCAAAAGTCTGTATGTCGCCATCCAGCAGAATGACGGTTGGCGGATCGCTCTCATTGATAAGATGCTGCATACCCAACGTCCCTCCTTGCAGCATGTGAAGGAGTTGCGTCTATCCGGTCAGCGTCTACTTAAGCTCGCTAAGGCTCTTTATCCTTGGCTTGAATTTGACCAGTTGGAATCCATACTCATTCAATACAATGCAATTGGCACACTCGCTACCGTTCACACCTGGATTAACTTCCTTCTCGGAAACGATGTAGAACAGACCGTTCACGGCTATCTTGGCGCTGCGGTGTCCTTCTGTGTGGAAGATGCCTTCAAACTACTCAATCCTCCCCATGAGGAAAAGAACCCTTTTATGGAGCGTATGACCAGCGAGCTGCTCTCCGCATGGAAGAAGCTTAACGAACCTGAGCCAACCGCATTTCAGCGTCGCCTTCTTCACAGACATTGGTGCAGCTCCTACATCACTCTACCGCTTTATGTGAGCCATAATAGCCAATTGGATGAGCCTAGACTGTTTTCCTCCTCAGGTCTATTCAAACGCCTTCCAGCATCCCCCTGATGCGTCGTTTCGCTAATGTGGCAGCAACACCAAAAACACTCTGTCCCTTTCCTCAGGTGGCAGAGTGTTTTTTATCCACATATAATCGAAATTCACACTATTAGTAGACTCTAGACGGGTTATCAGAACCACCTAGCACTTAATTAAGTAATTAATTCAACAAAATAACGTATTTGCGATTGTAAAAACACGTATAAAAGTGTATCATAGTTTCAGATGGTTAATTCTAACATGTTTACTGATGATTATTATAACACACCAATTATTCCGCAAGAATCCGTAAGGGGCGATTTCTCTTGAACAACAAAATGCCTGTCACCTCCTTCGGGTGGGCCATCAAACAACGGCTTGTCGAACTTCGACTGGATCAGAAAACATTTTGTGAGACACACAATATTCCGCCTTCACGCTTGTCCAATCTGATTCACGGCACCCGCAAAGCACAAAGGTACAGAAAACAAGTTGCTGCAATTCTGAACATCGACGATAACGATTATAAGGAGGCACCGCCACTCTAAATCCAACAAGCATTCCAGTTACATATAGGTCATTCCATATCACCCAGAAACCAAATAAACCCGTAAAGCGAACCCCTCCAGTTCGTTTACGGGTTTTCAACCCAGACGATCTTTAGCCAAAAAATTATTCCGGCTTTGTTTTATCCTTCTCACTTTTTTGCTTACGGTATTTCGCAAATTCAACATATTCTAAAATAAAATTCTGTTCTTCCGTCTCAAGATCTTCTGCCTGGCAATTCAGTGGCCCCATCACTCCAAAAAAATAAGCAGCCTTCTGCTCCTGAAGTACGCCTTCCCCTGGCTTAATCCCTTTCATTAACCAATCAAGCGATACATTAAAAAAGTCCGAAATCTGAATCAAATGGGCGGTACCCGGCGTTGTTTTACCTCTTCTCCAATCACCGAGATTCCCTGAACTGATTTTAAGTTTTTCACAAAATGCCTTCTTGGTCATTCCGCGATCCTTAATCAAAGCTTCAATCCGCTGATAAATAGTTTGATCTCCCAAAATGTTTCCCCTCCGACACAGTAACTTTTTCTGAAATAATTTTCATTTTTCAGCCTTACTCATTAGTAATCCTCATCAAATCCTAAGCAACCATTACCCCATAGTAGAATTGCGCTGGTTTTTCTCTTTACGAAAGCGGGTAAATTCAATATACTCAAGTATAAAATTTCTTTCCGCCTCACTAAGCGGTTCCCCCTGGCAATTCAGTTGCCCTGAAGCGTCAAAAAAATAAGGGTCTTGCGACTCCTTCAGCACCTCACCCTGTACATCTCGACCCAGCATAATCCAATCCAGACTGGCATCAAAAAAAGAAGCGATTTCAATGAGTTTATTCGTGCCCGGCGTCGTTTTTCCTCTTTTCCAATCCCCGAAGTTCCCTGTACTAATGCCTAACTGCTGGCAGAACGCCTTTTTCGTCATTCCCCGTTCCTTGATGAGTTCCTCAATGCGATGGTAAATAGATTGCATAGAAGTTCCTTCCTCCCTAGCAGGCTCTCAAATAACGATATCATGTTCTCTGTTCCCATTTCAAAGATCACGTATGCTAAAATTACCGAATTATGTATGTTGGTTTCCATTATACCACAACACGCAACAAAAACCGCCTGTTTTCCGAAGAAAGGGCGGTCTTTAAGCCAGTTCACTTACGCCAATCACGTAGCAGCGTTGTCGATTTTAAGTAAGATATGCTTCAATTCATTCAAAGTTTCACTCAGATGCAATAAATCTTCTTCTGGCAGATACACCAGTCTTTCTTGAATTTTATTGGAGAAGGTATGAAATACCTGTTCACAAAAAGCATCGCCTTCCTGTGTAATCGCCACATTCACGACTCTGCGATCCGAATCACACGACTGGCGGTCAGCCAACCCATGCTCCACCAGTTTGTCCAGAAGAGGAGTCATGTTCGGACGTGAGACATTGAGCTGTTTGGATAAATCAGATACCGTAGACAAGCGCACCTCACGCAGAAGCAGTAGTACCTGAAAGTTATTAGGCGACAAGTGTAATGGGAAATCGAGCGGACCGTAGGTGAAAAATTTCTTCTTCACAATCGGAAACAAGCCCAAAATATTTTCTGATATATTTCCTAACAGTTGAGTGTCCATATTTTTCACCGTCACTTCATAAGTTTATACTTATCATTCTATAACATTATGGCATTATATTATACTATGGAATCATTATTTCATCATAATCATTACTTTATTACATCACTACACAAATAAAAAAAGCCTCTACCGCGAGAGACTTCTCCGTTTATTCCATTGATGCGGTCGAGAGGACTCGAACCTCCACGAGCGTACGCTCACTACCCCCTCAAGATAGCGTGTCTGCCATTCCACCACGACCGCATAACAAAATATAAATGGTGAGCCATGAAGGACTCGAACCTTCGACACCCTGATTAAAAGTCAGGTGCTCTACCAACTGAGCTAATGGCTCATGCTGTTCATCCAAGCTGTCCGCCATTAGACCAGACCTCAGGAATTTCCCTTAAGCATGCAACATGTAGTCTATAAAGACAACAATGACCCGTAGGGGATTCGAACCCCTGTTACCTCCGTGAAAGGGAGGTGTCTTAACCCCTTGACCAACGGGCCTTATTATTATGCGCCAACTTGGCGACAAGAAAGAGTATATCAAATAGAATAACGAATGGCAATACTTATTTCTAAAATTTTTAAAAAAGCAGTTTTTATAAGCACAAAATTCGCATTTACTTACAATACCTTATCTAAAATCACTAAAATCCTGAAAACAGCGATAAATGATTGCAATATCACTTGTATTTACTTATAATCACTTACGAGATACCGAAATAATTATATATCAGAGGAGCTTTCTATGTATCAGGAAGAACGAATGTTAAAAATCGTTGATTACTTACAGCTTCATAAACGTATTTCGGTGGATGATATTTGTGAATTTTTTAATGTTTCACGAGATACGGCGCGTCGAGACCTCGTAAAACTTGAAGAACATCAAAAAATTATTCGCACCCGCGGCGGCGCTCTCCTCCCTACACTTCATCACGATCCAATTGGAAATTATAACGAAAGACTACTTACTGTATCCGAGGAGAAACAAGTGATCGGACAGCTGGCTGCCAACATGGTACGAGATAAGGATCGTATTATATTGGATTCCTCTACCACCGTACAGGCGTGTGCAGAAAGACTGAATGTGCAGGAATGTTCGGTCATCACCAATTCAATCAATCAGGCTGACGTGCTATCTGGAAAAGACGGTGTCTCCATACATCTGTTGGGAGGCCGCCTGCAAAAAGAACACCGATATGTATATGGCTCCTCCGTGATCGCCACTTTGTCTCACTATTTTGTAGACAAAGCCTTTATCGGGATTGGTGGTATATCTGCCCACGGACTAAGCCTGATTCATGAAGAAGACGGTATGCTGAAGCATCAGATGATGAAGCAGGCAGATCAGGTGATCATCCTTGCGGACCATTCGAAATTCGGAATCAATTTTCCATATCGTTTTGCCGATCTGTCTGAAGTTAATATCGTGATTACCGACAGATTGCCAGAACCAGCGATGCTGGAAATTTTGCAACATTATGATGTTGAAGTTGTTGTACCCTCATAAAATATGAAACTGCTTAGCTAGAACTCAAGATTTATCACAGAGATATCGAAAGACAGGAGTTGGAGAGAAATGAAACTGTTTGCGATTGATATGGATGGAACACTGCTGAACGAGGAAGGAAAAATAAGCAAAGTGAACGCGGAGGCTATACGCCAAGCACAGCAGCAAGGCGTTCAGGTGACAATTGCCACTGGTAGAGCCGCTTATGACGCCTGGACGAAGCTAGAGGAAGCAGAGCTTGTAACTCCCGTCATTGGAGCAAACGGCGCAACCGTACACGATGTGCATCGTCGTCAGTTGACCTCTACTCCTATGGGCCGCAGTGAAACGTTTGAAGTGCTGAGCTGGCTGCATGACAACGACTTTTACTATGAGGTCATGACAGACCGCGCTATTTATTCTCCACAAAACGGACATCAGCTGCTTGCTGTTGAAATGGACCGCTTGCTGAGTGCCAACCCGGATATTTCGCTGGATACTTTATTACATGCAGCTGAAAAACAATATGAACAGACCGGACATACCCGGATCGCTTCATATGAGGACATTCCACTGGATGTAGAGATTTATAACGTGCTCTGTTTCTCCTTTGATCAAGCCAAATTAGAGCGGGGTCGTGAGCGTTATCGAGGTTTTCAGGGCCTAAACATGGTCATCTCTTCAGACCGTAACTTTGAAGTCGAGCATAGGGATGCGTCTAAAGGTAATGCATTGCGTTATCTGGCGAATCATCTGAGCATTCCCATGCAGGAAGCCGTAGCGATTGGGGACAGCTACAATGATATCTCCATGCTGACAATGGCAGGAACAGGCATTGCCATGGGCAATGCAAAAGACGACATCAAGGCCGTCTGCTCCGAAGTGACTCTGACTAATGCAGAAGATGGCGTCGCTCATGCTCTGTTGAACATACTCAAGACAGTCGAGGCTGACACCGTGAAATAGAAGTCATTGGCTGCGTACAAGACAGGCTAACGCCGCTTCAAGCTGTACGCAGCACGTCCCCTCTCCATTTAAACGATTTCAGTCCACCGTTATTCTCAAAACAGATATAGACGAAAAGGACGCTCGCAAGCATCATTACAATGCATACGAGCGTCCTTTTTCTACTTAAAATACCAACGGAGAGAGAGGGATTCGAACCCTCGCACCGCTTTCGCAGCCTAACCCCTTAGCAGAGGGTCCCCTTATAGCCACTTGGGTACCTCTCCATGGCTCCCCGAACAGGACTCGAACCTGTGACAACTCGATTAACAGTCGAGTGCTCTACCAACTGAGCTATCAGGGAACATTACTGTAAATTATCTTACAGTATGGTTAATTTACCATGATTCAGGGGGTGCCGTCAAGTGCCAACAGGCGAAGCTGCCCTCCACATTTCCCACAGCGATACCGCTGAGGATTCATCTTACGCTTGCGCATATACTCCTGTTTACAGGAAACGCATACTAGCTTGTAACGATAAGGCTGAGGCTTACGTTCCGTTCTTCCCGGCAGAGTCTGACAATGCCTGCTTCCTCCTACACGGGCCAGCCATGCTTTGAAGTCAGCATCTCGATGCTGATAGCCCATCCCGCGCAAATGCAAATGATAATGGCACAGCTCATGCTTAATAATTTTCTCCACCTCAGAACGTCCGTAAGCTGCGAGTTGATGTGGATTAATTTCAATATGATGACTTTTCATAAAATACCTACCACCTGTGGAAGACAAGCGCGCATTAAAGGTGGCTTGATGTCGAAACGGCACGCCGAAGCTCTCCAGCGAAATGCGCTCTACCCATTCTTGAAGCTCTTCATTACTCATAGAACGGCTCATTGAATGGTTCATTGAATCGCTCAGGGACTTGGACTCCATCCTAACGGTCTCTCCTCCTTTGTTCCTTACTGACAAGCATATTATAAAATAACGACCGAAGTCTAACCCCCAATTCATAAGCACACTTTAGGTACCCACCCCATATGCTAAACATACAGATGTAACGCAGAGGAGGAGATCGGCTTGCCTCAATGGCTCAGCAACCAGCTCATGCGGGCCTTTTACAAAAAGGACCGGCGCCAAATTAAACTGTTGAACGATTGTTGGTTTTTTTATCATAAAGCACCTGGCGTGGAGTTCGATGCCAACAACGGGTAAAAGCTAAAGGCATCCAAAAATGAAAGCCGGAAGCTCCGATGCAGTTCGGAGCTTCCGGCTTTTATTATACCTGCACAAGAAGGTTGTACAGCTTTATTTAAAGTATTATGCCTGCGATTGCGCCTCTGCAGGAGGTTTCATCGTCAGACCAACCCTGCCTTTTTTCAAATCAACATTCAACACCCACACCGTTACGTTATCACCGACAGATACGACATCCATCGGATGCTTTACGAAGCCACTGCGCAGCTGTGAAATATGAACCAACCCGTCACTTTTAATACCGATATCGACAAACGCGCCGAAATCAATGACATTGCGGACGGTTCCCTGAAGCTCCATACCCGGTGCCAGATCCTCGATCTTCAGCACATCCTTGCGGAATACCGGCAACGGCAGCTCGTCACGCGGGTCACGGCCCGGACGCTGAAGGCTGTCCAGAATATCCTTCAGTGTCGGCACGCCGACTTCCAGCTTGGCGGCCAGTTCGTCAATGTTGGACACACTCAGTGCTTCCATTGCAGTCTTAGTACCCAGATCGTGAGCGCTGATGTTCAGTTCCGCCAACAGGCGGTCTACGACAGCATACGATTCAGGGTGAATCGGTGTGCGGTCCAGTGGATTTTCTCCACCCGGTATACGGATAAAGCCTACAGATTGCTCGTAGGTTTTTGCACCAAGACGCGGCACCTTCTGCAACTGACGACGATTGCTGAATTTTCCGTTTTCCTCACGGTACTTAACGATGTTTTTGGCAATCGTCGCGTTGATCCCTGCTACATAGGATAACAGCGCAGAGGAAGCCGTGTTCACATCCACACCGACATGGTTAACGGCTGATTCGACAACGTCCTTTAAGCTTTCATCCAGATGTTTCTGCGACACATCATGCTGGTATTGGCCTACACCAATAGCCTTCGGCTCAATCTTGACCAACTCAGCCAGCGGGTCCTGCACACGACGTGCGATGGAAGCCGCACTGCGCTCGGCCACGTCCAAATCGGGGAATTCCTCCTGTGCCAGCTTGGAGGCAGAATATACGCTCGCGCCCGCCTCATTGACGATCAGATACGCTAGACTGCTGTCACCAATGTCCGCGATGACTTCCGCTACGAATTGCTCTGTCTCGCGCGAAGCGGTTCCGTTACCAATGACAATCAATTCAATCCCGTATTGGGCAATCAGCTGCTTGAACTTTTCAGCAGCCTCGCGCTTCTTGTTGTTCGGCGGTGTCGGATACGTCACAGCCACTTCCAGCAGCTTGCCTGTGTCATCGACAACCGCCAGCTTACAGCCTGTCCGATAGGCCGGATCGACACCGAGCACACGTCGGCCCTTGATCGGAGCCTGTAGCAACAGACTGCGCAAGTTGCCTGCAAAGATGGAGATGGCCTGCTGCTCGCCCTTCTCCGTCATTTCAGCGCGCACTTCACGCTCGATAGACGGCGCGATAAGTCTTTTGTACGCATCCTCGATGACACTGCGGAGCAGCTCCTCCACGACAGACGATCCTTTAATCACTTGACCTGCCACGTAATTGTAGATGGAATCTGGCACTACCTCCAGACCAACCTTAAGAATGCCTTCCCGCTCTCCGCGATTAATCGCCAGAATACGGTGAGGTGGCATTTTCTTAGCGAGCTCACGATAGCTGTAGTAGTTCTCATACACGGATTCTTGCTCCGCGTCCTTCGCTTCGGAGGTCAACATACCATGGTCCAGCGTATATCGACGTACCCATTGGCGAATAGCCGCATCATCCGCTATATTTTCAGCTAAAATGTCCAAGGCTCCTTGGATGGCCGCCTCGGCGCTGTCCACTCCCAGTTCCGCATTTACATAAGACTCGGCTTCTTTCAGAGCATCGCCCTGCTTCGGCTGGCTCCAGATCCAGATGGACAGCGGCTCCAGTCCCCGTTCCTTTGCTACACTCGCGCGGGTTTTACGCTTTTGCCGATACGGACGGTACAGATCCTCCACTTCCTGAAGTTTAACCGCAGAGGTGATAGCAGCCTGCAGGTCTTCCGTCAGCTTGCCCTGCTCATCAATAATGCGGATGACCTCTACCTTACGATCTTCCAGATTACGCAAATACACCACACGATCTTCAATTTCACGTAGCTGATTTTCATCCAGCTCTCCTGTCATTTCCTTACGATAACGCGCGATAAAAGGAATTGTATTCCCTTCATCCAACAAACTGATCGTTGTCCGGATTTGCTTGAGTGCCAGCGACAGCTCTCTCGCCACTTGTTTGACAATCCGCTCTTGGCGTTCTGCTTCGTTCAGCTCCTGCCGGATTTCCGTCTTCGTTTCCTCGTTAGACAAACCTATCCCTTCTTCCTCACAGCTCTTGTCTTACACCATGTCTTTCATTATCACAAAAAATGATTCAAAGCGCCAGCAGGTGACGTTAAAGCAAGCCCTACCTGCATTTTTCATTGGACACACAAAAGGACAGCGCCCAAGCGCTGCCCTTTTCCCGTTTCACTGGTCGTTCCATCACGCTAAAAATCAATCAAACCGAGACTGATTTGTAGCGAATCGCTCACTTTGCGCATGGTTTCTTCGTCTAAATGGGTGATTTTGTCGGTAAGCCTCTGCTTGTCGATCGTCCGAATTTGCTCCAGAAGAACAACAGAATCACGATCAAAGCCATGCGTCGCCGCGTCGATTTCCACGTGTGTAGGCAGCTTTGCCTTCTGAATCTGGGCAGTGATGGCTGCTACGATCACAGTAGGACTAAACCGGTTGCCGATATCATTTTGAATGATCAGCACAGGTCTGACGCCACCTTGCTCGGAACCGACTACGGGTGAAAGGTCTGCAAAAAAAACGTCGCCGCGCTTTACGATCAATATGGATTACACCCCGCTAACTGTACGGCCCAAGGTGCTGTTTGCATCTTCCTCCGCGTGAAAGGCTTCGGATGCCATGGTTAAGTTAATTTTAGCCATTTCCATGTATCCACGCTGCATAGCTTCACGAATGTAACGTTTTTTTCGTTCACCTACATACAGCTTCATGGCCTGCCTGATAAATTCACTGCGGTTGGAATTTTCCATAGCTACGATCCCGTCCACTTCCTGCAAGAGATGATCTGGCAAACTGATCATTATTCTTTTGGTGTTCTGCAAATTGGCCAACTTCTCTTCCACCCCCAAAACCTTGTCGCCATTGTACCATTATAACGTTATTCCCGGTAATTTATTCAAACGGAATACAAGAGAATGTATATGATATTCGTATATCATCTATGCTGCATTCCATTATAAACTACGCAGTTCGTTTTCGTACAGGCGTTTGATCCCCGAAATATAAGTGTCAGCGGAGCCTGATGCGTCTTTTGACAGTTATAGCGCTCTTTTCTTTCCTTTGTACATATTTCGGGACGTTCTGCGAAAACTCCTGCTTTTATTCGGTAATTTGCGTTATGAAATTAATTCCAGCGGGTTGGAAGAAGCGAGTTCACTCGAACAACAGGAACATGACCTCGTGTGTATACACGCGGTACCCTGTCTGCGATCATGCAGATCACCTCATAGTGGATCGTACCAAGCTTGGATGCCAGCTCATCCGCCGCGATAGTTTCGCCGGACTGCTGGCCGATGAGAACAACCTCTTCGCCGGTTTGGATTTCTTCCGCATCTTCTGCGAAAGATTGTAAGGATACCATACACTGGTCCATGCAAATCGTACCGAGTACCGGGACGCGGCGACCGCGTATCAACACTTCGATCTTCCCACTCAGCATGCGGGAGTATCCATCCGCATAGCCGATTGGCAGTGTACCGATCCGTTCTTCACTGGAGGTTACATACCGGGTGCCATAGCTAACTCCCCAGCCGGGAGGAAGCGTCTTGGTATAAACCACCGCCGTCTTCAATGACAATACAGGCAGCAGCTCAATAGCTTGCCGGTTAACCTCATCAGACGGGTACAGACCGTATATACTGATACCAATCCGCACCAAATTGGGGGAAAGAGAAGGGGTATCAATGGTGGCGGCGCTGTTGCCCGTATGTATAATGGGAATGGTGATACCTTGTTCCCTTAGCGCTTCCGCCACGCCCCGAAACCGATCATATTGTAGCAGTGTATAGCTTTTGTCTTCTTCATCCGCGCGGGCAAAATGGGTGTACATGCCTTCCAGCTGCACTTGCTCTAATTCGTTAGCCTGCCGGACAAAAGCCATAGCCTCTTCTCCAGGCAGCAAACCCAGTCTTCCCATGCCGCTGTCTATTTTGATGTGCACCTTCAACTTGCGTTCGTTTCCTTGGCGGTCCAGTCTGCGGATACCCTCCAGCACTTCCTCACTGAACACTGTCAATGAAATATCATGATCCCAAGCCGTTTGTACAGCTTCCGGTGAGGTATAACCAAGTACTAGAATTGGTAGCTGAACCCCCGCATGACGAAGCTCCAACGCTTCATCCAGAAAAGCGACGCTCAAATAATCCGCACCAAGGCGTTCCAATTCCTTTGAAATTTCCACGGCGCCGTGTCCGTAGGCATTAGCCTTGACACAGACCAGTATCAGCTTATCCGCTGGCAATGCCTTGCGAAAAGCTTCATAGTTGGCGCCAAGGTGATCCAAGTTGATTTCGGCCCGGGTCGATCTGTATTGTGCTTGCAAATCCAGTCACCTTCTTCAATTGTTAGCCTGTAACATAACCTTTTACCATTCGGAGTGTGGCAAAGTTCTTGCTTCCAAAGGTTAATGGTAATGTTCAAAAACGTGGCTGTCAAATGGCAGGAGAAGTTTGCCAGCATCCTCTACAATGAACACGACATACAAGCGGTGCACATCCTAGACCGCGAATGAACAAAAGACGGATACGGGCGGCAGCAGAGCATTTTTACACTCTAGACCGTCTGCATCCGTCTATAAAGTTTTATTTACCCGATTGATCCTGTATAGAAGCGGCAATTTGTATCATTTCGCTCACAGGCAGGTCAGCACTGGTGATTCTGAACTCGATTCCGTCATTCATCCAGGTCATCGTCTGCTGTTCGCTTCCGGTCAGAACGGCAAAGCTCCCTCCAATATCAACCAGTTCGCCTGCGGCTAGTGCGACTGCCCGATCTTTTGGACGCGCCTCCACAATGGTATAATTATACGTTCCACTATACCGCAGCATCACGGCATGTGTACCATTATCCTCCAGCTCCGGCGTATCCTTGATCTGTACTCCGGCTGGCGTGTAGGACGGTTCGATTAAGCCGAACTCACCCATCACAGCTTCTGCCGCATCTGTTCCCGCTGACGTTCCGTTTGCGGCATCCGATGTGCCCGGGGTTTGTTGCTGCGCATCTGCGTTGGCTGCTGCGTCCGGTTTGGACGTATCATTTGTGGCAGTACCGTCCACCTTCGCTTCCCCTGACGGCTGCTGGACTGCATCCCCTGCTGTTCCCTGCTCTTGTCCGGGTTCGCCAGACGTCACGCCAGTCGTCCCATCCATCGCACCGGAAGGATCAAGCTGACCGCTGGGCTCCACTGCTCCAGAAGATGGCGCCCCTTCGCTACCCGTACTCGTCTTACCTGAAGCCATGTTCCGCTCCATATCAAAAGAGTCTTTGTCAAACTTCGTATCAAAAGCAAATTGATCGAATTTCAGATCAACAACTACCTTGGCATTCGCATCAGACACCTGTACCTGAGTGGGTGCATAGTCATTTTTGGACAGCCATATCTTTTGTCTCACCAGCGCATGGCTGTTGTAATTCGCTGCCACATCAAACACATAGGATTTATCGTCGGTAGCCAACTGACGGGAGGCATCGCCGATAATGCTGCGAACCAACGTTTCATATAAATATACTTGACCCTGATTGTTTGGCCAGTCGCTTTTGAAACGGAAGCTTTTGTTCAGGCTGGGTGTCAGTACAAATACACCCTCATCATTACGAAGCACAATTTGCGTAACATCCTTTTTCTCGTTCGTCATGGCAATTCGGTAATAGGACGGCTTGCGGTAGGAAATATCCACCTTGTATTCCTGCGGCGTATCGCCGGTATGCAGCGTCATCAAAGCTGTACCGTGGTAGCTGTTCAGGTCGCTCACCACGTCACTCAAATCTTTAACCACATCGTCCGCGCTCTTCTTGCCGCACCCGGCCAGCAGCAGCGTTACACACATGACCATGGCAAGCATCCATGAAATCCGGCGCATGTCATCAACCCCTTCAGCACATGTTTTAAATGAATTAGTACATGTCTATGAAGGACTTGTTCGATTTATGCAGACTGGCATGACAAGCTTGAACGTATCCTTGTGTAAT
>RCUF01000333.1_pt1 | contig 17821 bp, 11 predicted proteins | sample 2166311 | NCBI WGS metagenome assembly RCUF01 (sample SAMN09932608, study PRJNA488358) | compost metagenome | feature: garden; material: soil; isolation source: compost soil in 4-hydroxybenzonitrile-enriched culture | place: Germany: Experimental Botanical Garden Goettingen | collected 2016-01-27
ATTTAAATAAGTTTGATTTTTCTAGCCTTTAACCGTAACAAGTGATGTATTGAAACATGGTCGGGCGAGGTACCCGGCTATTCCCAGGCAACTTTAACCGTAACAAGTGATGTATTGAAACAATGGCTAGGCTGGCAGTGTACGCAGGGCAAGGTTCCTTTAACCGTAACAAGTGATGTATTGAAACCGGCGTTAAAGCGACAGAAGTGTTTGCTCCGAAAGCCTTTAACCGTAACAAGTGATGTATTGAAACACTATTATAAGCGAATTTATTGTTATTGCCTTGAACCTTTAACCGTAACAAGTGATGTATTGAAACTGTGTAATTCCGTCCATTGTGCGAAGGTTAAGATCCCTTTAACCGTAACAAGTGATGTATTGAAACGATCCACCGCCCCCCCGCATATTACCGATAATTTTCTTTAACCGTAACAAGTGATGTATTGAAACATGAGTAAGATGGGTGAGAGCTTTGTCAACTCAATCCTTTAACCGTAACAAGTGATGTATTGAAACTATACTAGAAACCTCCAAACTTAAGCGAAAAGACCTCTTTAACCGTAACAAGTGATGTATTGAAACAAAAAAGTCTTAAACACTTGCGACATAATACAAACCTTTAACCGTAACAAGTGATGTATTGAAACATATTTGCGAAAGACGAGACAGGGAATGCAAGAAAGCTTTAACCGTAACAAGTGATGTATTGAAACTAGGACAGTCCTGAAACAATTGCTGATAGTTGTTTTAACTTTAACCGTAACAAGTGATGTATTGAAACGGAGCAGCCGTTAGTTTCCCAGTGTCAAATAGTAATTCTTTAACCGTAACAAGTGATGTATTGAAACTCTAAAGTGTGATACGCTTCTCGTTCTTCGCAGATTCTTTAACCGTAACAAGTGATGTATTGAAACCTGCTTACTCCATGCTGACTCCATGCTGACTAAACAACTTTAACCGTAACAAGTGATGTATTGAAACAGCACACCGGATACAGTCAGTATTTTGGATTCGATCCTTTAACCGTAACAAGTGATGTATTGAAACACGGTTGCTGCACTCTGGTTGCCTGTGTTGGTTGCTCTTTAACCGTAACAAGTGATGTATTGAAACTCAGATGCCACAAGCGCATTGATGGTTGATATATTGCTTTAACCGTAACAAGTGATGTATTGAAACTTCGGAAGAATCACATAATCAAAAATCACTGTAACGCTTTAACCGTAACAAGTGATGTATTGAAACTTGGACATTGCTGCTTTTAGGCCAGTAGGCTTGTCCCTTTAACCGTAACAAGTGATGTATTGAAACACCCTGTCGGGTTCTCCACTACGTTCCGAGCGCAAGCTTTAACCGTAACAAGTGATGTATTGAAACAGAGGTTCGTGTCTATTCATTTTCCTCGCAGAAATCCTTTAACCGTAACAAGTGATGTATTGAAACTAGGCCTTATCTCCGTATAAATATGTCAGCGTCTTCCTTTAACCGTAACAAGTGATGTATTGAAACTTGCCGTTGTACTCCCAATCTGGTGTAGCTGCTGCCTTTAACCGTAACAAGTGATGTATTGAAACTTTTAGCAAAGGAACAGGAAATATTCGACAGAAAGGCTTTAACCGTAACAAGTGATGTATTGAAACTCACTTGAGGATGGCCAGAAGTTGATTGACATTATCCTTTAACCGTAACAAGTGATGTATTGAAACAATGTGGCTCTTAATATTTCCGCTGCGTCTGGTCTTCTTTAACCGTAACAAGTGATGTATTGAAACATGTCTGCCCCTTGTGTTACTGGGCCTGTTGTAACCTTTAACCGTAACAAGTGATGTGTTGAAACACGCCAACGAAACAGCTACAGAGGCGTTGGAAAAATCTTTAACCGTAACAAGTGATGTATTGAAACAAAGTGGACTGCTCACATTGGATTTAAGAGCAAGACCTTTAACCGTAACAAGTGATGTATTGAAACTGCAATCCTTCAGCAGCTTCTGCAGGTTATCCGTATCTTTAACCGTAACAAGTGATGTATTGAAATAAACAAAACAACAGATTGAACAAGAGATGACATCCCGCTTTAACCGTAACAAGTGATGTATTGAAACATCAGACGTCGCCCTTCAAACTCCCAATTTTCCGGTCTTTAACCGTAACAAGTGATGTATTGAAACCAGCAAGCGTACTTAATGTCAAATAAGGTTTGTTTCCTTTAACCGTAACAAGTGATGTATTGAAACAGGGATATGAGCAGAGCGGTGTGGTTAAGCGGTATCCTTTAACCGTAACAAGTGATGTATTGAAACAATCGGCTCGCCAGCCATAATGGAGTTAAGTTGCCCTTTAACCGTAACAAGTGATGTATTGAAACTAGGTCAACCTATCCTCAGTATTGTACGTGACCACCTTTAACCGTAACAAGTGATGTATTGAAACGAAGGTAAAACTCCTGTTACTGGATCGGTATCTTTCTTTAACCGTAACAAGTGATGTATTGAAATTGAAGCAGTTATTTAAACTGTTGAAGGGGCTTGTTTATGCCAGAATAGAACGAACATTGGTTATGATGCTTAAAAAGAAAGGGGTCTTTGGATCAATTTGTCCAATAACTTCTGCATGTCTGGCGCTTAGATCAAGAGATTTTACTTGATCGGTTAATACAACTCCAGTTAATTGAGCTTGCGTGACTTTTGATCCTGAAATAAGAATGCCAGTAGGAACTGCAACTTCAAAGGGGTAGTCTCTCACGGTGTTTGTTACAGGTGCAATTAAAGCAAATGATGAGTTTTCCGGATCAATTAATCCATCTGATAGTACGATTGCGGGGCGATAACCTGCTTGTTCATTTTTAGCTTGAGGATGTAGTTTAAGCCAGATCACACTTCCGCGTGTTATTTTTCCGGTGATAGGCATTAAATTGATTCATCTCCCATCGGTTCATGGAACATCTCTTCCTGCTTGAGCATGCCAGGCTTGCATTTGGAGCGTAAAGCTAAGAAATGAGCGCGTAGTGCATCCTGGTCATCAGCAGCAGGAAAGAGTGGACGTAAAATAATTTCGTTATTGTCTGAGACGAGTATTTCTACTTCACTTCCTTCTTTAAAGTTCACATAGTTGGCTACTTCCAAGGGCAGACGGAGTGCTAAACTATTTCCCCACTTTTTGATCGTTGCACTAGTCATGAAGATCACTCCCTGTGAATGCTTTTTCACCAATTATACCAAACCCTTCCTTTTTGTATCTACAAAGTATATACAAAAGGATATGAAGTGATACCAATAAATTTATAGGTATAAGAGTTGTATGTTTGAACCATAAAACTTTTTTAATATTAATGACTTGACATGTGCAACAGGTAATATTAGGATGTTATTGAGTGGATATGGAAATTAACTTTCTAGGGTATTGGTTAGATACATCGTATGTTACGGTTAAGGTTTGACACAGAACTTGTTTAATATTAAATTTCAATACATCAATAATTACGGTTGGAGAAACTCGTTACTACCGTGGTTCATTATATACGGTTGTATGTCATGAAATCAATAGGTTTAAGTATGTATTTTCCCTTGAAAGGAGGTGGTAAATTGAATAAGTATTTTGAACTAAAAGCGACAGTATTGCTTAAGCAATCTAAGCATCATCTGGAAATGCCAGAGGTTATAGGGAAATGGATAGGACGTGCGGAATGTATAGTTCCTGAACTTAAAGAACAACATTATTCAATGGATTATAAGTTGCGTTGCTTTTCACAACCTTATCCAAGAGAGAAAGACGGAATCTATAAACAGAATCGGGTATACGTTATAGCTATTCGCAGTTCTGTAGAGAATATGCTTCGCCGTCTATCAGCAGGACTTCGAGAATTGAGAGAGGATGAAAGTTTTGAATTACTAGCAGTGACATCAGTGCAAAGTAAGCAATTAGCCCATATTACCGAACTTACTACAGTTAATCCGGCGATTGCTACGGTAGATAGTAAGCCGTGGGTACCTGAAATGGACATTGAGCTGTTGTTAAGTAGAATCAATGCAAATGCTGAGAAGAAATACCGTCAATTGTATCCTGATGCTCCAATTCGTTTGGATTACGATTTCGTTGAAGGGATTCAGATTTTGAATCAAAAACCTATTGCTTATCACTACAAAGGTCGAAAAATGCTGGGTAATAAATTTAGACTTATGATTCGTAGTGATGAGCTGTCTCAAAGGCTCGCTTACATTGCATTAGGGGCAGGACTGCTGGAGAAAAATTCCATTCTAGGAGCAGGTTATTGTGTTGCCAAGGGGCTCGATTAATGTTGAGAGGAGGGACATGTATTGCTAATAGATTTGGTAGAGAGCTACAAGCTAAGGAATGACAATTCCCCAGAAGAAATGATTCAGGTGCATCACAGACCGAAGGCTGGCATTTACATAAGATTAAGGCTGGATCAGAGCTGGAATGAGCAATTGACAAATTTTGATCAGAATCATTATATTATACATCTCAAAGATAAAGATGACATAACTCCAACAAGTATTGAATTGTATCGATGGTTTCAGGTTCAGGATTATTACAGCTCACTAATTACGATGAATAAGGCAGTTGATGGTGGCAAACAAATTCATAGCAATAATCCGTTTGCCCTGTTCTCAAAAAGTGAAGTATTTTTGGGCGAAAAGAAAGATAGTAAATCTTCAATGGAAGAAAATATTACACGTTTTCTAACCCAAACTGAACCAGAGAGCGTCATTCAAAAGTGGTCAGAGCTTATTAATGACAAACGAAGTGGAAAGAAGGGAACTTCTCCTACTCCAGAGGAGTTTTTTGCCAAGAGTGAATACTTGCCTGCACTTCAATATCTAACTAGTGAATATCGAAAGAATCAACTTAGCAATATATCAGATTGGTTTCAGCATAACCTGTATGATCTGACAGAATATATCCGCAAACTTCAGTTTAAAAATTACGTTAAGCTATTTTTCACCCTAGATACTTCTTCAATCACCTCAGAGTCTCAATTTACTACGCAACAAATTTTCTATTACGAATACCTCTTATATACCATTCCGAAAGTGTACAACAGCAATGATTATAATCAGTTAGTTAACGGCGAGATGACGGGTCTCCCAGGATTTAATATGAGTATGAATAGTAAGAAACCTTATCTAGAACATAAGAGTATGGGAGTCGTAGCTCCGGTGCGTGTTTCCCTGAATGAAGCAATGCAACTTAAGCAGGCTTCAGAATGGCTTTTGTCTCAAGAAAAATATGTTACCAACAAATTTTCTTATGAGGCTTCTTTTTCTTACACGAATACGAATGCTCCTGAGGGGGTGTACCATGTCTATGTGGAAGGGAAAGAGAACGAAGTTATTAGCTTCGAGAACGTCCCCTTTCCGAAAGGGATTATAGTGAATATTCCTATAAGGAACGTATTAGGTATTCAAGATAACGAGGGATTTATTAAAGATTATGGATCTATCGATAATGTGGACAAATTGCAAAAGGAAATAAGTAGTCGCTTCTTCCGAGGAAGGTTGAACCAGGATCAGGGGAGATTTCTGCATAGTGACGAGCCTAAGCCAAGAGCTAAGGATTTTACAGCATTGATGGCAACGTTATTTATGCAGAGTAGACAGGCTTTCCATGATTGGTTGTATAAAGGTACTGAAATTACGATCAGACCATTATTTGCGAAAGTAACCCTTCGTCTTATTGAAGAGCAAATGATGTATGTAGAGCCGGCTTCCAGTAAAGGCAAACAACGTACTCTTGAATTAAGATGGCTGGCTGATGCTATGAATATCAGATTATCGATGGATGCATATTTGAGAAGTAACGAAGGAGGGGAAACGATGGCAGACCGAATTACATCAGTGAGAAATTCACTGAAGGAAAAATTATTGATTAAAGATATTAATATTTGTAGTAATGATGATGAATTTTACTTCTTGGCAGGACAAGTTGCTTATTATCTTAAGAGTCAATCGGAAGCCCGAAACAAAACGGGCGATTTGCTGGGTCCTTTTCTTATAGCAAAGCGTAGTGAACAACTAAAGAAGAGATTGGAAGAGGCGTATATTCAGCATAAGCACAAAGTTATCATGTATAACTTCAAGTTTAACAGAGCATTTGCAAGTATATTTGGATATCAGCCAGAGCAAGAAGTTGAAGGAGAAGCGAGAGAGATGTTCATCGCGGGATTGTTTGCAGATAACTGGTTTTATGAGAAGGATGGAACTAATAGCAATGAAGGGATGAATGAAAATGGCGAAGAAAACTAATCGAGTTGTTGGATTAATCGGTATCGTAAGTCGCATGGCAAACTGGAATGCTGATTTTAGCGGACAACCGAAAACGACGAGTAACGGCCAGATTTTTGGTAGTGATAAAGCGCTTAAGTACAGCATTAAACGATATTGGGAAGAGGAAGGTCACAAAATTCTGTATATTCGTTCCTATAAACTTGGAGCAGGCAAGAAAAATGAGGGAAGCAAGCTCCAACCACGTACATTAGACGAAAGATATGAGCATTTATTTGAAGAAAAAGTATCTACTAATTCTATAGATGTACTTAGTCGATTGTTTAAATGTATCGATGTATTGAACTTCGGTGCTACATTTGCGGTAAAAGAACAAAATATCGGGTTAGCAGGTCCTGTGCAAATTGGACAAGGTCTGAACAAATATGATTCAGCGATGATTGAAGTACAAGATATTCTTTCTCCGTTCCGTAATTCGAGCGATGATAGTGTGGATAAGGATGCAACTTCCATTGGGAAAAAGAGAACTGTTGATGAATCCCACTATATATATCCTTTCTCAGTCAATCCAAAACATTACGAGAGTTATGTTGGTCTCCCTGGTTTAGAGGATTTTGAGGGGTATACGGAAGAGGCGTACAAGGCATTTAAACAAGGTGCATTGCACGGTGCTACATTACAGAATACGAACAGTAAATCTGGTGCGGAAAATGCATTTGCCTTATTTGTGGAGTTCAAGGAAGGTGTTCCGGGATATCTTCCGAATCTGGATACTTATGTGTCCGTAAGTAAGAAGCGCGACTTAACAGTGTATGATTTGTCGGCAATTGTTCCGCTGTTTGAGGATGTTCAGGATCATATTGATCGGATTGAATTGTATGTGAACCCTTATGCCATTCAAGTTGAACTGGAGTATTCTGGCGTTACACTATATAACATTTTTACAGGCAAAGAAATCACATTGAATTAAGACGATGCTGGCATACGTTGAAGGGAGGAAACCGTTATGCGAGCACTGCGTTTTGAACTGCAAGGTGAATCGGCATTTTTCAAAAAGCCTGACGTGAATTCATATGCATATTTTACTTATAGTCATATTCACAAAATAGCACTTTATGGGCTTCTTGGAGCTGTTATTGGGCTGGGAGGGTATGCCCAGCAATATAGATATAATCAGGAGTTAGCTAAACATGAGAAGGATAATAGCTCCAAAAGGATTTTTCCTGAATTCTACGAGGTACTGCAACATGCATGGATCAGCATTGTGCCTCATGGGGATCGAGGATATTTTGCCAAGAAAATTCAGATATTTAATAACACGGTTGGTTATGCGAGTCTTGAAGAAGGAGGCGTGTTAAACGTAAGGGAACAATGGTTAGAGCGTCCGCATTGGAGTATATATGTTGCTGATAATAATGGCTTACCAGATGGTGTATTCGATAGATTAGTAGATTATATTATGAATTCCAAGGCGGAATTTATGCCGTATCTCGGGAAAAATGATCATCCTGCTTCTATAACTTCCCCAGCTCTAATTCAATTGGACAGGCCTGAACGTGAAATTCGTTATATTGATTCACTTCGTTCGGCGAATATAGCTCCTCATCCTAGAGGTAAGATTCGCGGGCGGGAAATGCAGAGCTATTTTAAAGAATATATGCCAGTTGCTCTAAATGAGGAGAATAATGGATATATCAATGAACAATTAGTATTTACTAACCATGAGGTTGATCCAGCTTCGATGAGTCAGCATGATCTGGAGAGACTATACATGGACGAAAGAAGAACGATTTATTTTATATAAATTCTTATCATTACACCACTAATAATTAACGGTAGCCGGCTAGAGTCATTTACAAGGATTCTTCCGGCTATTCTCATTAGGAGGGAAGGTTATGGATCATATTAGTCCATTTTCAATCTGGCTAATTGAGGAAGCCAAGGGGAAACTCCATGCACATACCAGTGATGGTGATCCAGATAAAATAGCTGAGACATTGGAACAACACAGCGATCTTGTTCTTCATTATGCAGAAATGTTACTGAGGGATAACGGAGTAGATAAGGCTATATACAGATCGCTTCATACTATGAAGATAGATGGGGAATGTCTTGATATACCAACAGTGGAACTCATACATAAGTATTTCATTCAAGCGATCTATTTACATGATCTTGGTAAGGTGAATCCGGCTTTTCAGCGGAAGAAAATGAAGAATACCTTTGTTGCAAATAAAGGAGGGGGGATAAGTGATACCACGCATTCTTTATTATCCTCTGTATTGTATTTACATATATATTTGCAAGAACTACAGCAGATGGAGGAAGAAACAGAATTACGTCCATCCGATCAGCTTCCCGGTGAGAGAATGTACCCGTTTCTAAGACATACGTTATATGCATTTGCTTACGTTATTTCGAGGCACCATACTTACCTAGGGGCAATGGATGAAGGTGAACTGGAGTTGAAGGTATTTGAGCAGGAGATTAGGAATAAAGTACGCAGTATTCAACTGCGATCTGAAATAATTTATTACTACCAGAATAAAACTGCTTTTCTACAAGATACGTCATTGTTTGATGATATTTATCTTGCTCGAAATTTGCGCTATAACGATATGCACTCTCCTTATCCGTTCTATATTCTTACTAAGTTACTGTACTCAATGATGGTGGCTTCTGATTTTCGGGCAACGTTTCATTATAAGGAGCAACGATTTGTTGAAATGAACTATTTTAGTGAAAAGCTTCCGTTAATGCCTGTATTAAATGCATACCAAAGTGGTGCAATTTATCAATCTATTCTGAAATATAAAAATGGTGAGGTAAGTTTGAATCTAGACCCTATTAATACTGTGCGCACAGAATTGTTTCTTGAGACGGAAAAGAGACTTCATGAACGGCCGGAAGAAACGATGTATTACCTAGAGGGTCCAACAGGTTCTGGCAAGACAAATATGTCCATTAATTTAGCCCTTCAATTATTAGATAAGAATAAGAATCTTAATAAAATAGTGTATGTGTTTCCATTCAATGCGCTGATCGAGCAGACAAAACAAACATTGGATAAGCTGTTTAATAAAGAAGAGCTTGAGGGGTATAGAGTAGAAGTTATTAATTCAATTACTCCTATGGTGACTGAACAAGAGATTAGAGCACAGGGAAGTTTCAATAAAGGGAGTAGTCTTGAAGAGTCTGAGCCTGCGCATGATTATTCGGCTGTGCTGTTGCAACGACAGTTATTGCAATACCCGGTTACACTAACTTCGCATGTGAATTTATTTAATTATTTATTTGGTACAGGGCGAGAATCAAACCTTGCTTTTGCACATTTATGTAATAGTGTGATTATTCTGGATGAAATTCAAAGCTATCGAAATCGATTGTGGAAAGAGATTATACACTTTCTCCGATCTTTTGCAGACACGATGAATATCAAGTTTATTATTATGTCGGCCACTCTTCCCAGATTAGACTTACTGATGGAAAAGACGAATGAAGAGAATGAAGTAGAGACATATCCACTAGTGCTAAACAGAGATAAGTATTTCTCCAATCCTGTGTTTCGCGAGCGAGTTCATCTTCATTTTGAATGGTTAAATCCGAAAGAGAAAACAGATATATCAATCCTTGGTTCGCGATTAATGACAATAATTGATAAACGACGGTTACATGGGTATGGAAACAGGATTTTAGTTGAGTTTATTAGTAAGAAGAGTGCTCGTGAGTTCTATAACAAGATGAAAGAAGAAATCACTGACATTCCGATCTTTGAACTAACTGGGGATGACAGTCCATATTATCGGAAAATGAGGATAGATCAGCTTGGTAAAGATGTCAACACTGGGCAATTTTATTTACAAGAAGTTATCGTTGTTGCCACGCAGGTAATTGAAGCTGGGGTAGATATAGATATGGATATCGGGATGAAGGACATCTCGTTATTAGATAGTGAGGAGCAATTTTTAGGCAGAATTAACCGCTCCTGCAATCGTAGTCATTGTCATGCCTATTTTTTTGATATGGATAAGGCAAGTGGAGTCTATCGCAATGATTGGCGTACCGAGCATGACCTTCATCATGAGGATTATCAACGGATGCTTGTGAACAAAGACTTCAGTCAGTTTTATGGATTAAGTATGCAAAGAATTAATGAATCCCGACAGTTAAAAGGTAAGGATCATTGGTATCTTTTTGAGAGAAAGGTGCAGCTTGTAGACTATAAGCAAGTACAGAATCATATGGAATTAATACCTGATCGAAGTGTTACTCTCTTTCTGAATTATCCATTAGAAACAGATGAAGGGACTATGGAAGGCAAGGATGTATGGGATGACTATGTTCAATTAATGCAGAGCAAGAAGGCGATGGATCATGCAGAATGGAGAATTCGATTGTCTGTAGTCAGACAGCAGATGAGCTACTATACATTTACTTATCAGTTGGATCATGGACAGACAGCTCCTGCTATATATTCAGAGATGAAAGGTTCACTTTATTATGTGGAGAACGGCACGGAGTTTATGGAGTATGAACCAGACACTCGGGCCTGGAAATTCAACCGCAGTAAGTACAACGAGACTGAAAAGGGGCCTTTGCTATGAGAATTACAGGAACCATGGTGAATTATTATGTTCATTGCCGGAGGCAATGCTGGCTGTTTGCAAATGGTATGAATTTTGAAGATGACAGTGAGGATGTGAGGATCGGTAAAGTTCTCCATGAATTAAAGAATGAAAGTAAGTCGGGACGAGAGATCGCCATTGAAGGAATTAAGGTAGATAAACTAACTGACCAGTATGTCACAGAGTTTAAAAAATCAGATTCAGATATAGAGGCTACAAAGTGGCAAACCATTTATTATATGTATGTACTTAAGCAAAAAGGAATGGATCGCAAAGGCAGTATTCAATTTATGGAGCGTAATAGGCAAGATAGCACAACAATTTCACTAGAACTGGACGAGGAGACAGAGCAGCACATGATCTCAATGTTAGAAGAAATGGAACAATATTTGGATCAAGATCAGCCGGACCCTGCTGTATTGGATAAGAAATGTAAACGTTGTGCGTACTATGCCTATTGTTTTCTATAGAGTGAAGGAGGGATATCAATGTCTTCTAAATCGGCGTCTTCAACAAGATATATACGTACCCCAGGAACATTAAGTAGAGAAGCAAATTCATTAACATTTCGTAGTGAAAAAGGGATTGTACATTTACCTATTCATGGAGTTAAAGAACTTTATTTACTCAATGAAATATCCTTAAATAGCAAATTATTTTCCTTCCTGTCTACTGCAGGAATTACGGTCCATTTCTTTGACTATTATGGTCACTTTAGAGGCACCTTTTATCCGAAGGAAGCGAGAATCAGCGGTAAAGTAAAACTGTTGCAAGCTAAAGCATGTATAGAACGACGAATGCCCATTGCGAAATCATTTGTTAATGCCATTAGCTCGAATATCCATGAAGTGCTGTATCACTATTTTAAGCATGGAAATAAGGAAATTAAACCCTATCTGGATTGGCTGAAAAAGGATGTACCACGGATCATTGATAAAATCGAGGATATTTCCAGATTACTTGCTATTGAAGGTGAAGTTTGGCGACGATTTTATGAAACATTTCGAACCTTTTTGCCTGAAGATTTTAAAATGAATAAACGTGTAAAGCGACCTCCTGACAATCCATTAAACGCCATGATCAGTTTCGGTAACACCATCTTATATACGAAGACGATTACTCAGATTTATCATACCCATTTGGATCAGAGCATCAGTTTCCTGCATGAACCAAGTGACCGGAGGTTCTCACTCAGTTTGGATATCTCAGAGCCGTTCAAGCCTTTGATCGTGTATAGGACTATTTTTGAACTAGTCAATAATCGACGCATACAAGTAAGTAAACATTTTGAGAAGAAATATAACTATTGCATACTAAATGATTTAGGGAGAGATGTGTTTATAACCGCACTTGAGGAACGGATGAATCAAGTATTTGAACACCAAAAATTAAAGCGTAAAGTAAGCTATTTGACTGCAATTAAATATGACGCATATAAGCTTAAAAAGCATATCGTAGAATGCGCTCCATTTATTCCTTTTCTTGAAAAAGAAGGGAGGTAATGAAGGGTGGCTAAAAATAAAAACTATAATTATGTTATTTTAGTCTATGATATTGGAGAAAAAAGGGTAGGACGAGTCTTTAAAATCTGCAAAAAATATCTCGTCCATTTCCAAAAGTCAGTTTTTCGAGGAGAAATAACTCCAGCTAATTTACTTAAATTAAGAAGTGAATTAAAGAACGTCGTTGATACTGAATGTGATTTTATAGCCGTCTTCAAAATGACTGGAGATTATGTTTTTGACGAGGAAATTATTGGGGTTAGATTGAATAATTCTGAGTCCCTATTGCTTTGATTTTCCCAGCCTCTATTTGGAACTTAAGTCAGTTCATCCTTAGAGCTGTAAGGAATTAAAGAGGATTTAACAAAAATCTTTAATTAATTGCTTTTGGTTGGGAAAATTCCCGCAAACCCTTGAAGTTGTAGTACAATCGGATATAAACGATTTATAAAAGCTTGATTTTACTAGCCTTTAACCGTAACAAGTGATGTATTGAAATTTTCTAATTTGTGTCATTACACTTTCCATACGCAAACTTTAACCGTAACAAGTGATGTATTGAAATATGTTTCCCTGAACTGCTGAGTCATCAACGCCAACACTTTAACCGTAACAAGTGATGTATTGAAATAACTTGGCAAAACTGAGTTAGACCGCATTAAACCGCCTTTAACCGTAACAAGTGATGTATTGAAATTAGATAAAAGAGAGAGAATTAATAATGTATGGTCGTCTTTAACCGTAACAAGTGATGTATTGAAATGCGTCATTTTTCCGAGACATTGACAAACGAGACAAGCTTTAACCGTAACAAGTGATGTATTGAAATGAGGGAAATTGATCGATTTCCATTTGCTTACCGCTCTTTAACCGTAACAAGTGATGTATTGAAATGGCTTGGGGATAAGTTTGCAGGGCGCGGATAGTTATCTTTAACCGTAACAAGTGATGTATTGAAATGGTTTATAGCCCATAGCTTTAGTTATTTTAAATTCGCTTTAACCGTAACAAGTGATGTATTGAAATACTGCAGTTGCCGCAGATCGGCAAGCTGCAGATATCTTTAACCGTAACAAGTGATGTATTGAAATATGTTTTCTTTAAACTTTTCAGTATCAGTCCAAATTCTTTAACCGTAACAAGTGATGTATTGAAATTTAAAATGCAGGATCGCCTATTTCTTAATCCTCTTGCTTTAACCGTAACAAGTGATGTATTGAAATGTTGGTAGGGTCGTTTGTTTTCCCATGCGCTTACACTTTAACCGTAACAAGTGATGTATTGAAATACCGCGACTGATCCATGTGACTCTACCCCCCCGGCCCTTTAACCGTAACAAGTGATGTATTGAAATAATGATGTCGAATTGATAGGAACCAAGTATTTCCTTCTTTAACCGTAACAAGTGATGTATTGAAATGCAAGTATGACTTCCTTACCTAGATTTTCTCCTACTTTAACCGTAACAAGTGATGTATTGAAATGTATGTCCACTAAGTCCATTTGTAACGCTTCGACCTGCTTTAACCGTAACAAGTGATGTATTGAAATCTATCGGACTTGACGTAAGGTATTGCCGGAATGCCGCTTTAACCGTAACAAGTGATGTATTGAAATACGTCTGGCGTGTTCCTTGAACATAAATCTTACGTCCTTTAACCGTAACAAGTGATGTATTGAAATATACTTAGAAAAACAAAGAAAACAAATAGGAGGATCCTTTAACCGTAACAAGTGATGTATTGAAATAAGAAGTTAATGCTTCACTAAATGAATATAAAGGCAACTTTAACCGTAACAAGTGATGTATTGAAATCTATTTCAGTACTTAAAAGAAGATGAAATGGTTGTACTTTAACCGTAACAAGTGATGTATTGAAATACTAGGGAATGGGTTAGAACTTATCGACCGGAATTACTTTAACCGTAACAAGTGATGTATTGAAATCAGTATGTTGGTTCCGGTGTATGTGCCAGGAATTGAACTTTAACCGTAACAAGTGATGTATTGAAATAAAGCAGGTGGGGACTTTCATATCCCATCGAATGGTCTTTAACCGTAACAAGTGATGTATTGAAATTCGTCTGTAAAGAAACCTTCGATTGTAACTCCCTCAACTTTAACCGTAACAAGTGATGTATTGAAATGTCGAATACAAACAAATTTAGAATTGGCACATAAAACTTTAACCGTAACAAGTGATGTATTGAAATGAAGAAGCCAACTCTGAGGTAATGCGAGAAAAGGTGCTTTAACCGTAACAAGTGATGTATTGAAATACAAGATCAACAAAGCGTACAATTTGAACAGTCGCTTCTTTAACCGTAACAAGTGATGTATTGAAATATAATAAGTTGATGTCGAGGAACTATACAGAGTATGCTTTAACCGTAACAAGTGATGTATTGAAATGGCGAATCTTCCTTTAGCACGAAAATAACTGATAAGCTTTAACCGTAACAAGTGATGTATTGAAATGTCGCTGTAGAAGCAGCCTGTGTTGTTGCTTTAGCTCTTTAACCGTAACAAGTGATGTATTGAAATGTGCTGTTGGTTGGGCTAAGAGGATGATCCGATGCAACTTTAACCGTAACAAGTGATGTATTGAAATCAGGAAGAACAGAACAACCAAAACGAGCCGACAACTTTAACCGTAACAAGTGATGTATTGAAATATTGCAACGCCATAATTATGATAGGAATAACCACCACCTTTAACCGTAACAAGTGATGTATTGAAATACAATCACTAGCAAAATTAGGTGAAGCTTTTGGGCTCTTTAACCGTAACAAGTGATGTATTGAAATGTAAATCCAAGTCAACTCGATATCTTGGTAAAAATACCTTTAACCGTAACAAGTGATGTATTGAAATTCTAAAACAGGACATGAAGCGAATAGCGGTTCGGCTTTAACCGTAACAAGTGATGTATTGAAATATGGATTATTTAGTGGTTTTAAGTTAGGTGGCATGACTTTAACCGTAACAAGTGATGTATTGAAATCATTTACAGGAAAACTAACTTGCATATAAATTTCCTCCTTTAACCGTAACAAGTGATGTATTGAAATAGATAGAACTATCATCACGAATGAAGGAATACATGGCTTTAACCGTAACAAGTGATGTATTGAAATCGAGTATATTCATAGGTACTGTTATGAAGAGCAATTTCTTTAACCGTAACAAGTGATGTATTGAAATACGCAATTATTTAAAACAATAGTCCTCGAATACGAGCTTTAACCGTAACAAGTGATGTATTGAAATAAATAACCGCTATCTCCTTGCTTCCTAGCATATTTCCCTTTAACCGTAACAAGTGATGTATTGAAATAAACATTCGGTGGTATCTGGTCAGGTCTTAGAGTGCCTTTAACCGTAACAAGTGATGTATTGAAATAGGGTATAACTACTGTCGTTAGTTCCATCGCCGGCCTTTAACCGTAACAAGTGATGTATTGAAATAGGGTGTACGTTGGAATGAGCAACGTCAAAAGTGGACCTTTAACCGTAACAAGTGATGTATTGAAATATCTTAGGTATAGGATTCTATGAGGAAAATATTAATCTTTAACCGTAACAAGTGATGTATTGAAATGTAAACAAAGCAATATCTGATAAACCACACTCTTGTCTTTAACCGTAACAAGTGATGTATTGAAATGCTAGTATGACTTCCTTACCCAGATTTTCTCCTACTCTTTAACCGTAACAAGTGATGTATTGAAATATTGTTCGATCGTCTCTTCTAGCCACATCTAACACACTTTAACCGTAACAAGTGATGTATTGAAATTTGTATTCGCCATATTTACGTTATCCCCCGATTCTTCTTTAACCGTAACAAGTGATGTATTGAAATCCGTGAAGTTATTAGTGAAGAACATCCCATGAGAATCTTTAACCGTAACAAGTGATGTATTGAAATAATTAAGTTACTCAAGGCTTACTTTAAATTCAGCAACTTTAACCGTAACAAGTGATGTATTGAAATCAGGTAAAAACATATGCTAACCGAGATGTTGAAATTCCTTTAACCGTAACAAGTGATGTATTGAAATAATCTTTTTCTTTCAAACCATTACCAACCGCTCCACTTTAACCGTAACAAGTGATGTATTGAAATATGTTTGGGCGATTGGGGCAGCTTCACGCGGGAGTGGCTTTAACCGTAACAAGTGATGTATTGAAATTGAAAAGAGACTCTAAACCATTGCCTATTCGTGATTCTTTAACCGTAACAAGTGATGTATTGAAATTCGATTTGCTGGATACATGGGCATTTGTAGCCAAGTCTTTAACCGTAACAAGTGATGTATTGAAATAGCGATGACATAGCGAATTTAGTATCAGCAATACTCTTTAACCGTAACAAGTGATGTATTGAAATAGAAGAGTTAGACGAAATTGAGCAACAGGAGCAGCTTTAACCGTAACAAGTCATGTATTGAAATAAGTCGGGTAATAGAATCGCTGTAAAACATAATTCACTTTAACCGTAACAAGTGATGTATTGAAATATTTGAACACCTGAGAAAGCAATTACGTGATGATGCCTTTAACCGTAACAAGTGATGTATTGAAATACAATTACAGGCTGTCGAGTTCCTGAACAATGGTTTCTTTAACCGTAACAAGTGATGTATTGAAATCTCATTATGACAACTCGGAAGATAACGCAGTAGCAAACTTTAACCGTAATAAGTGATGTATTGAAATATTCGAGGCCAGTTCTCTCGCCAGTTACGGCATCACTTTAACCGTAACAAGTGATGTATTGAAATATTTCAGGATCGCTTAAAATAGCGAAAGGCTCCTCCTTTAACCGTAACAAGTGATGTATTGAAATCTACTGAATGTAATAGATAAAAGTACTAACAAGAAGCTTTAACCGTAACAAGTGATGTATTGAAATTAGACAAATTCTACAGAAGTCTTCGTTCCTCTTTCTCTTTAACCGTAACAAGTGATGTATTGAAATCCGTTTCCAAGATTGGGTTTCCGTCTGCGTCCAGGCTTTAACCGTAACAAGTGATGTATTGAAATCTGGATCTTCAATTTTTGCAAGTTGCTGAAATATTCTTTAACCGTAACAAGTGATGTATTGAAATGTGGTGCGCACTCGAAAGTATCCCGGCTCCCCTCCACTTTAACCGTAACAAGTGATGTATTGAAATTACATTTTTTGCATGGTCAATCACCCCTCATCTATCTTTAACCGTAACAAGTGATGTATTGAAATAACGGGGTGAACGCTCTTGTTCGTGTTCTGCGTCTGCTTTAACCGTAACAAGTGATGTATTGAAATATAATAGAGGAAGCAGGTCGCAAGAATGTCTACTACTTTAACCGTAACAAGTGATGTATTGAGAAAAGGATTGTGGTAACTGTGGACTCAATTCCTTTAATTATGCATTGTTTAACTCTAAATGTTCTCGATTTTTCGG
>RCUF01000334.1_pt1 | contig 17777 bp, 14 predicted proteins | sample 2166311 | NCBI WGS metagenome assembly RCUF01 (sample SAMN09932608, study PRJNA488358) | compost metagenome | feature: garden; material: soil; isolation source: compost soil in 4-hydroxybenzonitrile-enriched culture | place: Germany: Experimental Botanical Garden Goettingen | collected 2016-01-27
GGATTAGACAGTGTCTAAAGGACATGCTATAGCCGCGATTGGTACTGCGGCTTTAAATAAAAAATGGGCAACCGACTATAAAGAAATTTTACGGAGAGATGACAGTCATGCGGAAGTGGCTGTATTAAGAAATAACCTGAGGGAGTACAGAGCTCGTTCAAGTGAGGACTGAACCGGCATTCAAGAGATCAGCAATGTGTCACCAGAGATCTTCCACGAACATACTGAGCAGAATTTAATTCAATTTCAAAAGCTAGAGGGTCTCACTCGGATGGCATTTATGGCCAGAGCTCCAGAAATCGAATGGCCAGTAAAATAGGCGTTTCACCAAAAGGATTCGTTCGTTTAGACTCACCGGCTGGGGGGCATATATCAATTTCAACGATACAAAGGCGGGAATGATTAAAGATAAGCTTTTTTTGCTGGATCATTCCTGGTTAACGAAAGATGCTCTTAAAACGGTCAGCCAGTTAGCTGATTCCTTCCGCACAGCAACTTCTGTATCCAAAATTCTTGAAATAAATGATTGTTCCTTGATTGACGGAGAAGACACTCCTGAACATGATAGCCATCAAACGGGGACAATAATGGATATAAGAAATTCGGGGATGACGGAAGAGGAAGAAAAAAAGTTTCTGGAGATATGCAATGAGAACGCTTAAGTAAACATACCGTTGCATTGATCCTCGTAGACGACTTCATTCGTTAGCCTAAATGGATTACCGGAATATTCAAATTAGAAGTATGAAATGAATTTGTCACTTAGAACCGCAGAAAACAAATTTCCGTTCAAATAAATAGCTAAAGTAGGGAACTTTGTTTCAATGTACAGGCGTGTTTTTGTGATCGAAGATCAAATCATCTTTATGTATATACATATGTACAAAACACGGCTTTTGTGTAATAGTCTTGCTGATAGTTCTTTTAAATTGTGCCAATTTCTTTCGTTTTAAAATCGTTTCTCCCTTCCACTCCTTACTGGTGCCTAACTGCATTCCTAGTTATTAGTATTTTCACGATTTTACAACGAGCGGCGAATGCACGGAAGCCTCTATGATTTAGCACCGAAGCAGTTCCGCCAAGCCATAGCTATGCAGCAAGTGCAGGCTAAGACCGTTAAAGTGTGAGCAAAACCATGAAAAACTAAGCCATCGCTATATTAAGTGACTTAGACTCAAAAGTTCGGGTGTTTAACCGGATCCAAAAGCTGATTTCCCATAGCTGAATCAACCTCTTCGTGCCAACACCCCTTAACTTCTAATATGATAGTAATCGTATCGTGCTCTTTGGATATCGCTTGTATGATGATGTCTGAGCGCTCACCTTTTCTACCTCCATAACTACGACGAATCTATCGATAAAATAAAAAAGCCGCTAAAAAGCGACTTCAATCGACTTTAATCAAAATCGAACAATGTTAAACAAACATATGTGACATACAATCTACCTCTCTCCAACCATCTCCAACTTGTTTTCAATATAGTTTGCAACTGTTAAACTTTCGTCAACGTTGGTATCAACCAAAAGTGTTTTGGAGAAATCATCATATTTACCATTAATTCTCAATGTTGAAATTTCCATCTGCGCACTCTTTTCAGACATAATATGAACAAGCGCAATCGCGGCTTCGCTAAATTTATAACTAGTTGCCGGAAGCAATCTGTAGAGCGCCTTGTCCTCTAATGAGGGATCGTCTTCTAGATAATAATTCCCCGATAGTAATAACTTGTATTCCTCCGGTTGTTTGTGCTTTATGGCAGTCAAATATATATATGCGGCATATATAGATGTTCGCCGATGCTCCTTCACATTAGCCAACTTTGTAATTAACACAATCTTAAAACTGGTAAATACCACGTTCATATCTCGTAGTGTCAAGTTCAATCCGGCAAAGATATTGGTAATCTCTGTGATAGTCCTATCGTCAATCAGCAAGTTGGTGTCGTCGAGATATCGGAGATACTTTTCGACAGAAGGACTCGGGATACGAATATTGAAATCGAAAAACCGTCTCAAATAGCCATATGAATCCATATTTGCTCCATATATCGTGCTAATAGAATGCTTAAGCTGTTCCATATCCATTGCAACTATGAAAATAATATTTGGGGTGTCGAACAAATGCTTGATTGTCTCTAAAGTTTCAATAGCATAGGTCGGCCGGCATCGATCAAGCTCATCAATTAAAAATACAATTTTCTGTTCTTTTGCCGCTTTGCTCAATTGGGTTTTAAAATCCTCTTTAATGCTTCTATAGTTTTTATATTCTTTAAAATAATCGTTCTCCTTATTGGCGGACAAGCTTTTGATAACCTCCGAAATTTCAACGCCAGTATTGTTCCGTACCGAGTCAGCTAAGGATTCCAAGTCAATGCCTATGATGTGCTCCAAAGCTTTCGTAAGCATCCCCTTGCCTATCTGAGCGGCTAATAATGTCGAGACTTTCAATAAGTTCTTTTTCTGTTCTGTGTCAGCAAACAGTTCGCTCAGTTCATAGATAATGGGAATCAACGGGGTATCAAAGTCGTCATCGTACCAAGCATTGTAGGTGACAACCTTAAGTTGCCCAATACTGCCATCCTCCATCAGTTTGTTCTTCCACATTTCCAAAAAGGTGCTTTTGCCTGTTCCCCATGGAGAATCCAACGCAATAGACAACGACTTTTCATTATCAAAAACTTTATCGCTGTTTAGAATAAGTTTAGTCAGTTGATCCGCTATTGGCTCTCTATCCAACTGATCATCCTTTAAGAAAGTTAACTGCTTAAACATATAGTACCTCCGTATGAATTTCTGTGTCATATAAGTAACGTGCTAATAGAAGGTCTCTAAGTCTACCGTCTTGTGATTCCGGCATTTGCCTCAGAGCTCCCTGTAGGTTGTTGTAGAGGTTATTGCCTCTGTAGCTTAGAGCTCTAAACGTATTGAATAACGAATCAGTATCCACATTCTCATCGTTTCCAAGGTGGAACTCAAGAATCATTTGAATGTCTGCTTTATCTGATTTTAGTAACCCAGTGGCATTTAACAGACGTTCTTCAAGATCGTTCGATTCTTCCCTGTTATAGTAGTTCAGATATATAACATTATTGATCAACAACTTGTTTTTACAGCGTTCTAAAGCACTGAGAAACACGGAATCATTAATGTAATCCTTTAAATAGTTATTATTAAGTTTGAGTTGATTGACGATTGAAGCGTTGACTATAACCTCTTCAAAATTATGTGAAGCAAGTAGCAATGCTTTGGCCCAATTTGTGAATGGAGGTAAAACATTTTCAAGACTAGATTCTCCTCTACAGGGTAAATACAGATTCACTCTGTTATTTGCACATATTTTCAGTTGATTTTGCTCGATGTCCTGCAACGAGGTTTGGATATATTGCTGTAATTGAGCAAATTCATAAATGTAGCCTTCTTGCATATATTCTTCGAATTTATCCGTGGGGGCGAATTGATTGGAGTTAACACCAATGACGCGATACATTCGGAATCCTTCTCTCCCAAGCTGCTTGATAATTGCAGAGCTCTTAATACTATAGTGTATCTTGCCGTTTTGCTTGTAGTAGACAAAAGACACATCATGCACATTTAGTTTGTTACAAACAAACCTATGCTTACCCAGATTATTACTAATTTTTTCTGAGCGCTTCGATTCTTGCAGGTTTTTAGATCCGCCTAATAGCTCTTGCAAAGTATCGCTCAAGAGGTTGGTCAGAATTGTATCCTCATATATGTCCAACTCACAGCGTTCACGCGATAAATCAATATTGACTTTATGCCTTCCCTTCTCAATTAGTGAGAACAAAGGAAGACGCTTGAAAGCAGGGTTCAGATAATGCTTGAACTCATATTTAGCTGGAATTAGAATATGGTTGCACAATACCTTGCTTTGCAAATCTGTGTCATCAATCCATTTATATTTAATATCTAACTTTTCTTCGTTACTTTCAATTATTGTATAGTCCTTTAGACTCGTATTTTGGTATTTGTCCAGAAACTGGTCGTCGCAATAGAAGTGCACATCGACTTCGTCATGTATGTACCAGCGATTCGCGTCTAAATAGGAAAAGCAGGATACTGCGTCCACATAACTTAATTCCTCTAGCACGTTCTGGAGCCTCTTCAAAACTTCCAAGAGTTCATTATGCAAGGACAACTCTTCTTGCGAATCCTCTCTCTCCACAAAATGAGATAAAGAATTCAAGATGCTTAAGATTTCTTCGAGTGTATTGCTTTGTTTCTGTAGGAACGAAGGCACATCGTTAACGGTACTTAAAGAAACTTCGAAATTTAGCAGTTTATATAGATGATCGAGGCGGACAACTTGTTCGTTTACCCTATTCCACAGTTTATTTTTAAACTGATCAAATCCTGTCCAGTGACGTTTTCTATCAAACGCTCTATCGTATAAGGGGTACACTTCATTTAACTTTTTCGCAAGCGTATGATTAATTTCGTTTAAAAGATTTTTCTTAAGGGTTAGTTTAATGATAGTTTTCGTCTCACAAAGTCCTGACAATTCTGTTTTTCTTATATGAATTGGAGAGTTTTCACTTCTAAGACTCTCAACTTTAATGTTTTCCGAACAATACTCATACTGTTCTCCATTCGGCCCTGACGGTTTTGCTACTGTATTAAATTCCAGCTCATCAGTCAACAGAAAAGCGGACAAGATGCCAATGCCGAATTTTCCAATATACCCCTCACCATCTTTCTCGGTTTTGCTCGATTCTCCCACGGTCAGAAAGTGATTGATGATGGTTATTTCGTTCATACCTACTCCGTTATCCTCGATACGGAGACTTGGATGCTCCCCTCTGATGTAGGTGATTTTGACACAAGGACGGTAAGCGTCTTCTGGCTGACTATCTTTCTTTTTCTTTATACAGGCGTCAATAGCATTTTGCAGAAGCTCGCGCAAGCCATACTTCTCTTTGTTCAAATAAAGCGGTCCTACTAGTTTTTCAATAATCTTAACGCTAGAACGAAATGAAACCTCGCCCTCAATAAAGTTTTTGCGGACAGTGGTTTGATCAAAATAAATTTGAGATACCTTAAAAGCACTTCTTGCACGTTCATCTAAGTAGTTCATTAAAAAGTAGTTCATATATTCGAACTCTCTTTTCAAGTCTTCGATCCTATCAATTGTACATTTGTAATCCCTATAATCGCTAACTTCTGGATCTTCGAATTCTAACATCAGGATATTGCTCTGGATATCGTTATGTATTCGAACAGTGTGACCCTTTAAGATAAGCTGGCCACGAGTATCTATATCCAAATATTTTAAGATTCTGAAAATTATCACTACAACTTCTGAAAATTTGTCTACATCATATTCTGTGATACTTTTTCTCGATAATTCACCTATATCCTCACTAATTCTCCTTTTAATTGTAGCAAAAAGTTTCCCAAATGCACTGCTGGGCTTTAAAGAAATCAGAGAATCATCCAGATCCTTTTCTAAGGCCAGTTCCATAATTAGAAGAGTCTTTAGGTCTTCAAATGCTTGACGCCGCTCCAGAACTATGATATCGTCCGAGACACAAAAATATCGGTCCATAATGCGATTAATTTTTTTCATCAATTCTTTATGGACGTCGCTGCACTCCTCGGAAATTATATTTTTTATTTTTTGGTCTGGCTCATATTCTTTATTCAAACTCTTCGCTCCTTTTCGTAAGATTTTTTGCTAAAAAATGATTCATCTCTTTCTATTTCAGCGCTTCGGAACATCGCTAGGTGACTGGACACCTCCTTAATCAATTGATCGTACTCTAGGATTGAATTATCTTAGGGAAATATAATATATATCGGCACAAATCAGTTTCAACAATAGTACTAATTGTACGGTCAAGAGTCGAGCAAAAAGATTTCTGTATTGTGTTTTGTCAGAGTTACCCCTGAGATATCAACATCCCCGAGGTCCAAAACCAGCATCTTGAGTTGTAAAGCAAAAGCTCGCAGTGTATATGGGTTAAATCCTTTGATTCGTTTGTCTACCTCACAATGACACCAAAATTCACTTAAAATCATAGTAAAACCTCCTATTAGAAGTAATTAATTCTAGTTTTCTTCTTAATATAAGAGGTTTTTCGGTGTAAGCCGCCTTCAAGTGATCTAGAACCCGGACGGATCTCCATATGGTTGTACAAACGCCAGCCTACAATTTTACGCGTACACAAATCAATGGCGTTGGTTAGCCTCTTCGGCAAGGTAAGTAAAGATAATTAATTAAACCAACCACAACTACAATTGATTTCATAATTAGTGGTGTACATATGTCCTATTTGAACACACTCCCCATTAAAAATACCAACCCCTATTTTTGCTACAATTCCAGTTATTCAACTGTCTTTCTCCATTAATTCAGAAAATATTGATAAAGCTCCTGTTTGACTTACTCCAAATCATCAGTTGGTTCTTCTTTCTCTTCGCTACCCATGTTCTTCAATAACTTTCTAAAAAATTGAAAATATTCTCGAGACGCGCACTTCCTTTATTAGAAAGCTCAACTAAGGTTTACTTAATATATTTAATCGATATCCCCCTCTGATTTCACGTTCAATCCAATCCCCTATTGCGTGAAGTTCCTTGAAATGAGAAAATACACATGGTATTACTCCATGGTTTTCCGTTATACAGAAAGGTAGGAATTACTTTGGTCTCATCATCCCCCATTCTGCTCAATAAGCTTTTTAGCATTACTAAACTAACAGCTCAAGACGAACATATTAAGGCAGGAAGTATTCTTATCGTACTCTTTGGACCTGATATAGGGAGAGTTTACCAGTATGCCATTAATGACACTGTTCCTGATAATATCGGTAAAGTCAATATTCTTCGACCGGATATAATTGATGAAAATTACCTCTATCTGCTTCTTAATTCCAATCGGTATGTGATTTCTTGGGACAGAAACAAAATGGTGCACCGGACAAAAACAATTGAATATCGCTTTCTGTATCGCGAAAGTATAAGTCTACCAAGATTGCCGATACAAAAGGAAATTGTTCAAGTATATCGAAAAGCAGACTCTCTACTTGATATGAGGCGAAAGTCAGACGCCCTTTTGCAGCAAACGTTTAATGCAATGTTTATCTCCTTTTTTGGAGATCCGGTTCAAAATCCAAAAGGATTCAAAATTGCATCATTAAGTGATACAGTAACAATCAATCCATCCAAAAAAGGTATTTTAGCCCCTGAAGACCTGTCAGCACCCTATGTTAAATTAGAAAATCTACTGGCAGAGGGATATATATTATCTGAGTATCGAAAGGTTGGAGAAATGCGTGAAAGCAGTTATAGCTATTTTGCTAATGGTGATGTTCTGTTCCCCACGATTTCTCCAAGCCTAGAAAAGGGAAAAGGCTGCGTTATTACTGATCTAGAGCATGATATTGGTTTTGGGTCGAGAGAAATTGCAGTGCTTCGACCGATATCTGGTGTTAGTCAGGCTATCTGGATTCACCGGTTGTTATCTCTTCCAAGCTCCCGCAGGTATGCAGCACAATTCATGACTGGTAGTACTGGACGGCAACGCATCTCTATTTCATTTTTAAAGTCATGGAAGGTCCCGGTGCCGCCGTTCGAGCTTCAAAGAAAATTTGCTGATGTTGTCCATTCTATGAATATGGTCCAGCAAAAACAATCTCTTGCTAAAAAGCAGCTGGTTCAATTATTTGATCTCTCTCAAAACATTTTTTTATAACTTTTGTCTAAGAAAGGAGGAGAATTATGCTTGAATTGAACAAGAGAAAATTAGAAAAAAAATTAAACGCACTTTTGGATCTGCTGTGGCGAAACGGAATAAGCGGATCGGAAGAAAGCGTTGACTTTATCATATTCCTGTTTTTATTTAAAGAGTTGGATTCTCATCCGCAAATGAAAATAACGTGGAGTAAGGTCAAGGAAAGAACCATAGAGCTCCCTGTCAATATACTGATCAAAGATGCCAAGATACAGATTGAGCAATTAGCAGGTCATGGCTTAACAGGATCCTTCTATTTGAATTGTTCAATGGGAATGCTTCTTGAAGCAATGGATTTAGTTGAGGATATTGTATACTGTCTTCATAGCAATCAGAATTATGCCTATATCTTCGATATTCTTGGTTCAACTATATCCAAGCAACAAAGGTTGGCCGTTTTTACACCACTGAGGCTTGCGAATACCTTAGTGCGCATGACCGAAGTACATGATTCTGATATTTTAGTAGACCCTGCCTGCGGAACGGGGAATTTTTTGATTGCTTCATTGCCCTTTACAAGGCATATAAGAGGATTCGATAATAATGCTTTCTCGATACGACTAACGAAAGCTAAATTATATTTAAGTGGTTTTACAACCTCGGAAGTATCTTATGAAAACTCTTTGGAAAGCGGACTTGATTATGCGGAATCCCAAGCAAGCGTTGTATTAACCAATCCACCATTTTCTATGAAAATAAATCAGGAACATCTTTCTTTCTCAATTCAATTTAATACAAAACAAAAGCAGCCGTCTGGAATTCTTTTTCTTTGGAGAAGTTTGTCGCTGTTGAAGCCCGGTGGAAGAGCTGCAATTGTTTTGCCGGAAAGTTTTTTCTTCAGTGAAATGTATATAGAAGCAAGGAAAATCCTATTTGAAATGGCACTTATAGATGGTATTATTTCGCTGCCGCGCGGTATGTTTAAATCTTCTGCTCAATTAAAAACGTCCGTTCTTTTATTTCGTAAAAAGGAGTCCCGAACAGTTGATACTGAATATGTTTGGTTTTATGAAATGGAATCCAGCGAATTTGCTCAAACCAAAGATCATTATTCAGAGGAGGGAGATACTTTTCAAAATTTGCTCTCCGCCTGGTTTAGACGCAACCAGGATGCAGATCAATGGTATAAAGCCAAGAACAATGGGCATTCTTTCCATTCATACCCACTTAAGCATGCTGAATCAAAGAATATTACCTTCGCTTCATTTAATGAAATCGTCAAAGAAAATTACCTTTTAAGCGTGACGAATTACAGCTACATAGAACCGGAACCGGAGAATTTTGGAGATCCACAACAATTGTTCAGTGAGGTATTGGATTTGGAAAAGCAAATTGCCGAGGAACTGCAACAAATTATAGATCAGTCTCGTTGGATTGCTGAAAAGACCAATCAAGAATTTTCCGATGTTCCTGCGGAAGCTTCTCCTCCTTCAAATGAGTCTGTCTTAAAAGAAAAAAAATTTCATAAGTTTATAATGGATATGGAACGAAAAGAGCGAAAGAAACTCATGAATAAACAACTCAAAAACATCCAATCAAACCTTGGTTGGTTCTTGAACGAGCTGGCAGATTGGCAAATAGATCTTCTTAATTGCTTTTATAAGAGTCATCAACCACTAGCAGCACATGAAGCCGCGAAAAAAATCATTGGTGTACAAGCGGCACTACAGACCATTCTACTTTTTGAATCCTTCGGAATTTTAGAACGAACATTAGATAAGGAGATAAATATACCCTCCTATAATGAGGAAGAAGACGAAAATATCGTTGTAGATCGCCAGGGAAATCCACTGTGTCTGGACCGCTGGCAACCGGCAATTTCGTATATGGAGGGTGAAAATTTGTGAAACTAAACCTTATCTATGTTGAAGAATATAAATTGTTGAAAAAATTCACGATTAACTTTCACGAGAGTACGAATTCACCATATCGAGCATCCTGCCGCTTTCTCATCGGCCAGAACGGCTCCGGTAAATCGGCTCTACTGGAAGTAATCAGCCTTATTTTCACCCGTATCATGCAGGATGAGTCACCGGGATTTCGGTTTCAAATCGACTATTCTATCGTGCTCAATGGCCGTGAAACGAAGATTTCCGTATGGAATTTAGATGGTCCTTTAACCTACTCTATCGATGGAAATATACAAGATATTCAGATGAATCCGTTCAGTAACAGGCAGGAATATCATCCAACTAAAATTTTGGCTCAGTCTACTGGCCCAAATAATATGTTGGATGACGTCTTACTTCAAACGCCGGAAGATGCATTAATCAGTGACGTGTATGATTATATCTCTGATCCGAAACGGGAAGTTGAAGACGCCGCAGGACTGGACCGTCTTCTCAGCAAAATTGAGCGGTTATACGAGGATCCTCGTTATTTGTTTATTAATGGTGAAACCGCACTTTATGTCATTATTACGTTGTGTGTTTTCTCAGATATCTCCAGCGATCCTGGACTAAACCACATCTATTGCCGCAAGAGAAAGAGGCTTTTTGACCTAATCGGGCACTTTACTCCGGTTTCCTTTTCTCTCTCGGGAAACGACGAAAAGATCGCTTCCGGTTTCGGAAAAGAGAGCGGCTCGATTGAGCGGGAATTCATGAAGTTATTTTACAGTGAACAGGAATCAGGTTCCTTGCCATTATATGATTTTATAAGCAGAACCCTCACTCGAAATAAAGACGAAATTAAGAAAGGGTTTCAACAAGCATCAACGCATCACTATCGCAGGAATACTATTTTTCGTTTGGAGAATGATCCCAATTTTATGCATTTCAACTACTTTCACAAAAACATCAGTAACGTGACGACACCATTGTCTTTTTTGTCATCCCTGATTTATGCCAAACGTATGGGCCTGTTGGAACATGCAGAGCTTGCTTTTAAGCTAAAAGGATCTGATGTCATATTTACTAGTGAAAACCTTAGTGATGGTGAATATTTATGGCTTGCACATTTAGGTATACTGCTGCTCATGAGCTGTGAAGATAACATTCTGCTTTTGTTGGACGAACCTGATGTGCATCTGAACGAAGCTTGGAATGTGAATTTTATCAATTATCTAAACGAATTCATCTCATTGGAGAATGCTACCGCTAGCCATGAAGTCGTCATTGCTACCCATTCCTCTATGATTTTGACCGATGTTGATCCGAAACAGCTTTATCAATTTAAGCTAATTTCGGAGAATGGACAACCGCGTTCAGAGATCAAATCCACTCGTATTTCCACCTTTGGAGCTAATTTGGGGGAAATCAGTAAGCAAATTTTTGGGACTGGAAGCATTATTGGATCGTATGCTGAAGAACTGATCGAAGAAGCCTTCAGATTGGCTGATGAGGAGAACAATTATGACAAGCTCAAACAACTGCAAGATATGCTGGGACCCGGATACCATTACTTCCGTGTCTCCAATCGTTTATTAGAGCTGGAGGAGAAGGATTAAAAACCTCATGCTGATTCGAATGAACAAATCAAAATATCATACTGAATTCAATATAGTTTTGGACTTTTTAGACCAATTATTGGAATATTCAGTCCAACATGCGGAATTTGTTGAAGAGCATTTTCTTACTCACTTCAACAAGGGTAAATCAACCGGAGCGGGCTCATGGTATCTATCTAAAAGCAATAGTTTTGATGGCCCCGTCGTGTCAGGATACTTAGGTTTATTCCATGAGTTATCTATTCAGGAACGGTGTCAAGTGCATGATGCTTTTCGAAATGATATCTGCTTTTTCGATCAGTACGATGCATCCACGTTCTGTTTTCAGTCAACGAAGCTTTCGCCAAAACTCAAAAAGGCACTCAATGGTTTTATCGTGCCATTTTACAGTCTGATCTTCAATAAGACAGGTTTTGACCATATCGGAACGTTTTCTAAACACCCTTTTAAACGCTCCTATTTTTTTGAAGGTTACCAGCAAGAAAATGAAAATGTTAAATTATGTCCTGCATGTCTTTGTGAAATAGACATTTCGCAAAGTTTAATTGCCGATTTGGATCACTATTTTCCAAAACATGAATATCCGGCCTTAGCGATTCTTCCAGATAATCTCATTCCAGTTTGTTTGGCCTGTAACGAGCGGATCAAAATTCAACAAGACCCCCTTGATACTTCGGCTATGCCGGGGGCGATTCAAAGAGCATTTATTCCATACAAACATGAGGCCATTGACGAAATGGAGATAGATATTGAATTCGGTACACGTGATAAATTCCTAGTTCAGCTAACAGCTTCATCAAAAGAAGACACGGCCATTGCCAGAGTTGAAAACTTTAATCGTATCTACAACTTAAGCGGCAGATGGCCAGGAAGGCTTGATAATTTATATGATGGTTTATTAAGTGATCTAGCCGAAGACAACCCTGATTGGGAGCATTTAGACCAATGGTTGAGAATAAAATTGACTGGGAAGCGCATTAGTTCGGAGAGAGGAAAAAGAAAGCTTCCCTTATATTATTTAAGGCTGAAGTTGCTTGAAATTTTACTAAATGACTCTTTGAAATTTAAAGCAGCTTTGAGGGATTTACGAATGCGAAGGATACAAGAGGATTAATTTATATATATACTTTCAGGAATAGTGTTGATTTTTTTGATTTTGAAAACGGCTCAACATTGAAAGGAAGGTATATGTAATAAGATCGGTAAGGTTTTCGCCCTTCCGATCTTATTATAGTGTGTACGTCATTTTATCTCCAAATGTTAGCACTAATATCCCTCAACAATATCAGCCTGATCGTTGCTACTTTGATCATACAAGTTCACTTGAAACGCTAAATTTGTCAAGAAAGAAATGAGATGGACATGACTAGTTGAATCCTTTATCACACTTAGGACACCATTTGCCTTGGTGTATATTATTTGGCTTAGCTTCCCATTCGTGCCCGTGAACACATTTCCACATTAGCTTGGTGTGTGCATTTATATATTCAGTAGATAAACATTCTCCTTTTCTTTTTCTAGCTAATTCAATCATATCCTCAGTGGACTTTCTCTGCTTATTTGAACTTTCGTTTTTTCTACATTTTGGGCACCAAGAACCTTGCTGAATATTATTAGGATTGGCAAACCGTTCATGACCTTCTTTACATTGCCAACGTAATTTTGTTTGACTATTTACTTAGGTATCAGATATACATTTTCCAGTCATTTCTTTCCGCTAGCCTCTGTATATCCTTAATATTATTTCTTTTATACATACCAGAATCTTTATATGCACATATAGGACACCAACTTCCGTTTTTCACACTATAGTGTGTGGACTCCCATTGGTGACCCTCCCTACATTCCCATCTGAGTTTAGTGTCAACATTATAATAAATTCGTGATAGGTATCTACCTTCCCTTTGTTGAGCTAATACTTTTAGTGCTTCTAGTTTGTCAATAGTTTTACGTTTTTTTTGGTCTTCCTTACACTGAGGACACTTATCATTTAAGCTAACATCTAAGCGTCTTGCGAAAGGCAATATGTAGCTCTTCGGCGACTTATATTGGTATTTATCTTTTAACACCTTCGATTTCTCGTTTTCCATCAGTAGGAGGCTGAATCCGATGTCTTCTATAATGGCTTCTATAGAGGCTACTGTTGCTTAAATGTGGTTGTAGAAAAGACTAGGGTCAAGTTTAATAAACTCGATCGAAGTCTTTGTGACTAACAACAGAGGCAACCATAGCCCGATAGAAGAACTTCCTTACTTCATGTTTCCTACTACTTTCACTCTTAGTCTCGTCGCGTTTTCCGGATGATAAGCGAGCGGGGTTTCTTCCACTTCCACCAGCTCCACCGTATCCGGATCGGCACCAGCCAGAATCGCCTGCTTCACGGCTTTTTCCTGGGCGTCCTGGAGTGAAGCCTCACGCGGCTCCCTCTAATAAATATAAATTTGCTCGTATTGTCCGCTGATTTGGGCGATACATGCACCAATGGCATTGGCTACTTCCCCATTCTCTGGCTTAATCATTCTGGATACGCCGCGAATCGTGTCCGGAATGACCACACTGCCGCCGCCAACCATCACTAGCTCGACGTCTCCAGAGGCGGTCTTCATTTTATCAATGGCCTGCTCAATGATGGATCCAATCTCCACTTGTTTCCCCCAAAACTGTAAAAGCGGTCAAACTTACATCCCTTTTACTCGAAAAAAAATCTTCATTCTGAAAAAAGCTTTTACTTCAAAAAATTTCATCACAAAAAATAGAACAACCGAAGGACAATCATCGGTTGTAAGAGACAACTTATGAAAGAAGACGAGTTTAAACCCCTCTTCAAACTTGGCAGCTTCTTTCATCTCGAAAATGGTTTCAATCATGGAGTGACTTAGCAAGGGATCAGTCTCCACTCGAAATCGTGCTGCTGTATATTTCTTTTTTGTTTCTCATTCTGTTCAAATTAAAAGACCTTATTCGTTCTCCAATTCATAATCTTTCAAAGCATCTTGACACTGCTAATCAGCACTAAAGAAACCACCAATTGACCGAAGGAGTAACATAAACCAGTTTTCTTTCTCCACTGTTCGCTCAGTGATTAAATCAACAGTTCTTAATTGTACGACGCTTTGCCCTTTGACTACGTAAGTAAATGTCGCCGTTCCAGCTTTTGTACCAGCTACCACAGGGGCAGCGAGCCCACCTGGAACTAAATTGACTGTAGCAATAGGTTGTGTAGATACATCTGATTTCGGGAGAATAAAATAAACATCATCTTTTGTTACTATCTGAACATTTCTTTCTTTCCCGCCCTTGACAGGAGACGTTTCCATCCCAGAGACTAAACTCCCAGCAGGAATTACTTGATTCATTGTAAAGTGATTGAATCCATAGTCTAATACCTTTGCCGTCTCTTCGAAGCGGCTCCCCATCGATGGAGTCCCCATGACAACACTGATTAAACGCATACCATTGCGCTCTGCAGTTCCGGTAAAGCAATAGCCTGCGCTTTTGGTATATCCTGTCTTGAGCCCATCCAAGCCCTCATAAGCATAACTCGGAATAGCTTTGTTAGTCTCTAGCATCCGGTTTGAATTGACAATTGGATCTTTATCGGACTTACGCATCTTGTAAAATGGAATGGATGTGACATCAGCATAATCTGGTTCATCTTGAATAAGGTTTTTCGCCAATGTGGCCACGTCTTTTGCTGACATCAGCGTTTCTCCCATTTCATTAGGGCGAAAGCCTTCCGGCATGTCGGCGCGGCTCAGTCCGGTAGCATTGATAAAATGGGTTTTAGTCAGTTCCATGCGTTTGGCTTCCTCATTCATAAGTGTTACAAAGTTCTGTTCTGTGCCTGATACATGCTCAGAAAGAGCAATGGCAGCATCATTCGCGGATCCCACTGCCATTGCGGTGTACAGTTCTTTTACCGTATGCTGATCTCCTTCTGCAAGAAATGCATGGCTACCTATGCTTTTAGATGCATGATCGCTGACTGTAACGATGTCATCCCAGGATAGTTCTCCTGTTCTAACTTTTTTGGCAACAATGTACTCTGTCATCATTTTGACCATACTTGCCGGCGCAAAGCCCTGATCGGCATTTATGGACAATAGAACGTCTCCTGTAGTTTGTTCAATGAGAATGGCGGATTTAACATTAAGATGCAATGATTCCACAGTCGGTATGTCAGACATCCCCGATGAGTTAAGTATTCCTTGGTTCGTAGCTGAAACTGAGAGCGGTAACACATATATTGCCAGTATACAAACGACGATTACTGTGATTAATGGTTTGAACATTCTAAAAATCAATGTACTCTATCCTCATTTCTGATCATTGGACGTTCCAAATCGATGTGTCCCATTAAGCTTTCTTTATGTTCTCCTTCAACCAAAAGTTCAATAGAACTCACCTTACCAAATTGAAAAAATATATGTTTTAGCGCTTCAATGGCGAACTGCTCTCCACCTGAGCCAAGCAGGGCTGTCGGGGGAACTTGAAGATCAAGTATAATGTTTCCATGTGACACTTCAAGCTTGTTTAAGATTATCTCATCTTTACATATCGGTATTTTGCGATATATGAGAATTATAGAACTGAATGATTTAATGTCAACCTTAATTTTTTTCTAGTCTTAAGAAATTCTTTACCTCGTTCTTCAGGATTTGTTTTTTATGATGGATTTAAATGAAGCAATGAAACTTGCTTTACTGTGTTTGAATGACCATTGGAAAACATTGGAGGGATAATCCATTATAAACGAATACCATTCGAGATTTTTTGGGAAAAGCAATCTTTATGTAAAAATTTCAATCCATGTTGGCATCAGTTTATTCCTTGCCTTTTTCCTAACATTAGGCTTCTCATATGATACGCTGAAGCTTGTCTATGGCATCATAATATATAAAGAAAGATCAAGAATATGCTGGAATAATGATTCCCTCTAAAAGTACTAACCTAACCAAGCTCTACCTACCATACCATGCCTATATTAATCACTATGATCATTCTTTTCGGATTGAAGAACTTGCTGAGATCGCAAATATGAGTGTTTCTTCGTTGCACCGGCACTTTAAAGAAGTAACTGCCATGAGCCCAATTCAGTACCAAAAACAATTAAGACTTCAGGAGGCCCGACGACTGCTGTTAACCGAGTCGGCAGATGCGACTGAAGCTGCATTCCGGGTAGGCTACGAAAGCCCCTCGCAGTTTAGTCGTGAATATTCCCGCATGTTTGGTTTTCCACCACGGGAGGATATAAAACGTCTAAGGGCGTAACCCGAATGTTCCTGAGGTGAATTAACTTATTAAAACAAGGTGCATACTGCTCTTGTTTGTTTTTTTTTCAAGTAAGTGCTGTCCAACAGCTTTATTGGAACCTTCATTAGATGACTTGTGTGTTATTCGTTTGTAACCGTAATCTTATTTATTGCTGATGAGTATCCTACCTTCGCGGACTAAACTGCTGTTACTTCAATTGAACAGGTAATAAATAACGATTTAATTGATTTAGCTTTTTTAAAACTTTTATAGATCTCATCTATAAGTTATTTTATCAGGACCATAATTTAAGATTAATCGGTGACTTTTTAATCAATCCTTTTTCAGACTTGAAAATAGTAAATATTACTATTATAAACATTGACCATGCTTCTAGTCTCCCGTACAATTTTTTCTTTACGTCATAGGGATGATAATCACAAAAAATTTGAAGAGACAACCTTAACCTACCTTCTTTCATGTGGCAAGAGAGCCTCGGATAAATCCAAGCCTCTCTTATTATTTGACAACGTCAGGAATTATGTTATTGATTTGCAATACGAAATTTAATTAAAGGTATCCAAGTTGTCAACTATATCATACGATATGATTCAGGCATTCCAAGGCTACCTTGTATTTATCATTAGCGAATCTGTTACTTCTTGTAGATCAATAATGACCAGCGTTTGTGAACCATCTTCTTCACCTATAGTAATCTCCTAACGTATTAGCGACTGTATGTTTTGTTAAAATAATAGCGCTAAAAAAACTATTAATGTGACTTAGAAGAACCTAGATTAGATTTTAATAATCACAAATTAAAAACAAAAATGATCAAGAACATAAGAGGCGGAATTGCTAATGACGGCAAGAGATTTAGTGTTTTAAATTTCTTAATTCCTAAAATACTTAGTCCTGAACATAATATTAAAATACCTCCAATAATGGTTACCTCGTTCATTAGATCTGTATTTAACGAATTCTCTATTAATTTCGCAATTAAATAGATTGAACCTTGCCAACAGAATAATACTAAAGCAGAAAACGCTATACCTAAACCAAATGTTGAAGCTAAAACTATAGAAGTTATACCATCTAACATCCCATTAGCAAATAAATAGGTCAGGTCACCTTTTAGAGCAGCTTCAACAGGGCCTAGTATAGATAAGGAACCGATACAGAATAATAAAATAGCAGTAGATAAACCCTCGGACAAATTACCTTTCGAAAATCTGATAACAATATGGGAAAACTTCATCTCCAAGTTGATCTTTTGGCCAATTAATCCACCTATGGCCAAACTAACAATAAAAAGAACTGGAT
>RCUF01000335.1_pt1 | contig 17670 bp, 21 predicted proteins | sample 2166311 | NCBI WGS metagenome assembly RCUF01 (sample SAMN09932608, study PRJNA488358) | compost metagenome | feature: garden; material: soil; isolation source: compost soil in 4-hydroxybenzonitrile-enriched culture | place: Germany: Experimental Botanical Garden Goettingen | collected 2016-01-27
TTTAGCGAAGTAGGTTTGTCCAAACTCAAATAAAGCCGTATAAAGGGAGCCGATGTAAGGCTCCCTTTTGCTATCATAAGCGCCTGTGTTGTAAGAGTTCTAATGGGCTGAAAGCTCACTCTCCGTCACCCATTTATGATTTTTGACAGGCTCCCCTCCTGTAGTCGGCGTATAATCTACCATATATACGGTCGTTGGTTCTGCGGAGTCAATGGTAACCTTAGCCCCATCCATCCCCTTCATATGATCTGCTGTAAGGATAACCTCCGTTCCCGGTGCATAGGGCTCGCTGCCTGCATCTTTAATCTCTTCATGAATAACCCACTTATGATTATTCACTTTTTCTTCTCCAGTGGTTGGAGTAAATGAGACCGTATAAGCAGTAGTCGTATAAGCACCAACAATCGTGGCAGTGGCCCCATTCATGCCTGCCATATGGTCAGCTCGAATAGTCGCTTGGCTACCAACTTTGAAGGCTGGATTTTCAGCTTCTTTTAGTCCGGTAGGAAGCTCACTGGAAGTGGGATGGTTCATATCCGATGTGTCGTGCTGTTGACTGCTGTTTGTCGTGTGCTCCTGGTTCGGCGTGTTACTGTTTCCGCACCCACTCAAAATAATCATGATTGTACCAGCGAGCAAAGCCCATTGCATTCTCATATTTACAGCTCCTTTAGGGTTTTAATTACATATTTTAAATGTACCCCTATGGGGTATATTTAAAACGGAAGTATATGACAAACGTGTGAAGTGTTTTGCTTTCAAGGGGATCTCCTGTTGTGCCCCCTTTTTTGCTATGCAGAAGATGCGTAATTAAATGTTGTTGACAGTGAATAAAAAATCATTGTAATATCTATAAAACGCATCAAGTTACTTGGTATTTTGGGCGACTGTAAACATTCTAACTCACCAAAAGTAGATGATATCAAGGAGCAGGGGGAGACATCAAAATGAAGAAACCATGGATTTCATTTATATTGCTGCTGGGAGCAGTCGTGCTTTTTATTTCAGGCTGCGGCAGCAAGAATACGTCGGGCAACGCTGCGGGTGAAGAAAAGAAAACACTGCATATCAGCTTTAATCCCGGTCCATATAGCGATCAGTTTAAGAATGGTGTGGCTCCATATTTGGAGAAGAAAGGCTATACGATTACATATAAAGAGTTTACAGACGGTGTTCAGCCCAATGTAGCCGTGGCTAAGGGGGATATTGATGCTAATGTGTTTCAGCACTCGCTCTACCTGGATTCTATGAATAAGCGGGAGAATATTGATCTGATTGGTGCTGTCCAGGTCCCGACTCCTCCAATGGGATTGTACTCCAGCAAGCATACCAGCCTTGACGAAATCAGTGAGGGAGCCCAAATCAACCTGCCCAACGAGCCAGTCAATATGCTGCGTGCGCTGAATATTTTGAAGGAAGTAGGCTGGATTACGTTAAAGGACAATATCGATCCATTGCAAACCTCGGTGAACGACATCACCTCTAATCCGCATCATCTGCAATTTGTTGCTACCGACCCGGCACAGGGGCCACGTGCACTGGAGGATGTTGATTTTGCGGCTATACAAGGGAACTTTGCTGTATCGAATGGAATAAAGCTGACCTCGGCATTAAAGCTTGAAAATATGACAGATCCGTTCACGAACGTAGTCGCTGTGGACAGCAAGAACAAGGATAAGCCCTTCGTCAAAGACATTATTGAAGGATATCATTCAGATGAATTCCAAAAGTACATCCAATCGAATCCTGATTATGAAGGCTACAAGCTGCCAAGCTATTTCAAATAATATGGGGTATTATCTTCTGCGGGCTGACGTTGTCAGCCTGTATCTTATGGATAGAAGGTGGAGATGAACGTGATTTTTTCATCCTCTGATCTCGTCAAGGCTCTGCCTGACAACTATTTTAGCGCAATGGATGACAAGGTGAATCTGTATAAAAGTAAGGGAATAGATGTAATCAATTTGGCAGCCGGCAACCCGGATCAGCCGACACCGGCGCATATCATCAGCGCTTTGAAGGAAGCGGTCGATCAACCGATCAATCAGGGTTATCCGCCTTTTCATGGAAAAAAAAGCACGCTGGAGGCTGTCGCCGCGTTCTATAAACGGGAGTATCACGTGGAACTGGATCCTGACCGGGAGATTGCCATATTCAACGGCTCAGCTATAGGCGTAATGGGGATTCCCCAAGCGCTATTGAATCCAGGTGATTGGTTATTGACCACCGATCCGGCATATCCCCAATATTATTCCGCTGCTGCGCTGGCAAGAGCCCATATTCATACGATTCCGCTTGATGAGAAGCATGGCTTCTTGCCTGATTATACAACCGTACCGGAAGAAATTGCAGAGCAGGTCAAATTGCTCATGATTAATTATCCGAACAATCCGACTGGAGCAGTAGCTACAGCAGATTTCCTGACAAAGACGCTGAATTATGCCGCTCGGTACCAGTTTCCGGTTATGAATGATTTTGCTTACGGTGCTCTTGGATTTGACGGGCATAAGCCGATTAGTTTATTGCAAATCCCCGGCGGCAAGGAGTATGGCGTCGAGACGTATACGGCTTCCAAAACGTATAACATGGCTGGATGGCGCTTCGGATTTGCAGTGGGGAATTCGTCCATCATTGGTGCGCTCAAGCATTATCATACGCATGCCTACAGCACTGTTTTTGGAGCGGTACAGGATGCGGGAGCTGTGGCATTGCTGGGCACGCAGGAACCGGTACGGGAGCTCGCGGCGTTATATGAGCGGCGCCGTGATGTTCTCATTGCAGCGTTACGAGGTATTGGCTGGGATGTAGCTGCTCCCCAAGGGTCTTTTTTTGCCTGGTTTAAGGTGCCAGAGGGGTATACATCGGCTTCCTTTGCAGACTTTTTATTGGACGAAGCGCATGTTGCGGTCGCTCCTGGAGAAGGTTTTGGTCGTGCAGGAGCTTCTCATGTGCGGGTCAGTCTGGTAAACAGTGAGGAAAGGCTGCTGGAGGCGGTGCAGCGCATCGCAGCAACGGGTGTTTTTTAAGTATAAGCTGGAATACAAGGAATTCATGGAGGGAGCGGGAAAAGAACTTTGAGTATAGCGATTATCGGAGCTATGGAGGAAGAAATAGCAGATTTGAAAGCGCAGATCGAAGGGATAAAGATGACCCAGATTGCGAACGGGATTTTTTATACGGGCCAGCTTGAGGGCAAGGGAGTTATTCTGCTGCAATCAGGAATTGGCAAAGCGAACGCAGCCTCGACTACGGCGCTGTTGATTGAGCGATTTAGCCCGGAGCTTGTCATTAATACCGGATCTGCGGGTGGGCTCGATCCAGCGCTGCATGTTGGCGATGTCGTAGTGGCGACCGAGCTGACTTACAGCGATGTGGACGGAACGGCGTTCGGCTATACCTACGGACAGGTGCCACAGATGCCGGCAAGTTATCCTGTCGATCCAGCGCTGCTTGCTTTTGCGACAGAAGCGCTGGCAGAGACCAGGATTGAGGGGCAGATCGTCAAAGGTTTGATTACGACGGCAGACTCTTTTATCTCCCAGGCTGAACGCGCCCATTTTATCCGTAGCCAGTTTCCTGAAGCGAAAGTGACGGATATGGAAGGGGCCGCGGTCGTTCAGACTGCGTACCAGTTTGGTGTTCCATTTTTGGCTGTCCGTTCTTTGTCTGATCTTGCCGGTGTAGAAGCGGCGGATTCTTTTGACTCCAATCTTGATTTGGCTGCGGCCAACTCGGCAGCAGTGGTTGTGGCTCTTGTAGCTGCATATGATAGAGACAAGCTTTGATATATTCAATGGCACTATTCAGGAACGTTTTTTCTTTGGCTTGCCATGCTGGTTAATGAGAGTTCGAAGTTGTTTCCCTGCTTGGTTCAGCTCCATATCGTTCAACACATAATCGGTGCTGACTTCCCAGGTACTGCGGTCATTCAGATGAAAAATAAAGGCGGGAAAGCGAGGGCGCAGCCATTTGCGGATGGAGGCCCCTTCGAATTCGACTTTAGTGATTGCAGCCCACGGGACAGTTCGAATACCATCGGAAATGCTGTGTTCGTCAAAGATGAACAGGTAGGTATCCTTACGAAGCGTTCTGCTCAAACAAACCACAAGATAGCTACCGAAAAAAGGAAGTCCGACAATGGCGGACGTAATAAAGAAGAAGATTTGTAGAGCTGAGATATCTTCGTCGATAAAAATGAGCAGCAGCAAAAACAGACAAATCAGCACAAACATCAAGCTGCCCATGGCCTTCCAAAATGCCAAAGATCTGCGATATACAATTCTATCCACGGAATACCGCCTCGTCGCGAACAAACTCCTGAATGAAATATGATATCCGTTCTCTCCAGTCAGCTTCGGTTACACTTTCAATACGCAGACATGGGGTGGCATGCATATCCAGTTCTGTATTTCTTACGATCCACACATCATTCGTTCCTTTAAGAACAAATAGCAGATTTGTAACGGAAGGTCCATCTTCATCTGTATCCGCGTATATCATCTGGCTCAAATTATCTAGGCTACACTGATTACGATCAAAATCCTCTCGCCAGTCTTGTATCATTTGTTGGGCCGACTCATGAAGCTTCCACGTTGTCATTTGCTGCATGCTGAAGTTGGATGAGGTTAACTCATTCCACTGTTCTTCGGTCAGATCGACGTATCGGCTGTGCGCATTGAAGTTCGAAGCAAGCAGGCCGAACAATTGATCAATGTCATGATGCCAGTCTTCTGGGGAAGACCAGCGAAAGAAATGGAGTTCATTGTGACTGGAGAAATGATACAGAAAACGTTCATTTCCATGGTGTATCGTTAATGTATTTTGCATATCCTGTTGCTCCTTGTAGCCACGTAGCATCTGACGACTTTGTACCAGATGAGCTAGCATTTCAACAATGAACTCATCAAATTCGAGCTGTTGTTGCTCGTCATCCCGTTGTTCCATCAGACCCTTGGATATCAGGCTATGCGTTGCAGCATGAAAAAGCAGTTCCCAGCGATCTTCGGTTAGTTCCCCGTAATAAGATTGGAGCAGACCAGAAGCCATATCTTCTGCGCCCAGTGCGGTCAAGGCAAAGCCTAGTTCCTCAAGCGTTAAAATTACCGTTTGTTTGTCCATAGTTAGGCTCCTTCTCCATCTGTTAGGTGTATGTCATTTAAATAGTTTGCTGGCCCAACGTATCCCTTTTTCGGCGAATTTGGCGACTTTTCCACCTGCCCAGCTTCCCACCGTACCGCCGACATAAGCACCGACGGCTGCACCGACCGGACCACCGATAGCGCCGCCTACGGCTCCCAAAGCGACAGCACCGCCATAAGTTGCGGCGGTTTTAATCGCTACGTTAGAAGCAGATACAGCCACATCCGTTCCGGTAAGCTTCCCGCTTTTCCATTTTCCAGCCAGACTGATACCCTCGCCCACAATATTCATGGTGGCATTAATAGGGTACAGCTTTTTGGCAATCATGCCGGGAATTTGGCGGGTGGCTATGCCATATCGGCCTTTTTCCACCCCGGCGATGACGTTCCGCGTCCACTGAGGAAAGCTGTTGGCTTTATTGAACCCGAGGCCGAGCTTACCCATTTGAAGCTTTCCAGCTAATCGATCAAAGCCCTTTAACCCCTTCATCACAATACCGGGTTTGGCGAATTGGCGGTTTAGGCTTTTGCCTAAATTACGCATAAAAGCATTGTTACCCTTGCCTTTTACCCATGCCGCATTATGTATAACCGCTCGAGTGGGATTCTTCAGACTTTTCTTGAATTCTACTGTTTTGGTGAGCACAAGGGTGGAAGCCAGACCGCTATAGATAGCTGTTCCGGCAAATCCCAGTTGCCCGCGCCATTTATTGGCTTCTGAAATGCTGTTAATGGCTATATCTGCTGGATCGGGTCCTTTTTTCCCGGAAGTTGTCCCTTCACTGCTGCCGATCTGTCCGCTGTGATCTCCTTTATTAATACCTGTGTCTGCTTGGGTATCTGTTTCCTTGAATTTTACTGCAATGGAACGTAGCTCTGTGCTGACAGAACCGACAGTTTGAGTGAAAGCATCCATTTGTCCACGAGCTTTATGAAAATCCTGATAAAAGCGCTGTTGTGTTGTTCCTGCCCAGCTATTTTCCAACATCTGAATATGCTGTGACAGTTGTCCGCAAATTTGTGCCCCCAGCTCACGTGCCTGTGCGAACTGCCTGGAAACCGCCTCTAGTTTCTCAGGAGGAACCATAATTTTAGCCATGATGTCCACCTCGGATGATTAAAATAATTACTTATATTTTAGTGAATCTAGTGGGGGTTAGCAAAAAAAGGAGGGGATTTAAGTGAAAAATAAGTCATTTGTATGAGTTCCTGAGGATTCATAAGGGAGAATAGTAGGAGTGTTATGATCCGAAGTTCTTATAAGTTATTCATAACGAAAACGAAAAAAGCCCCTCTTTTCAAATGGAGCTTTCCATTAGAAAGAGAGGTCTTCTTGCGTAGAGGCTAATACATGTTTCGCGTCGTATTAATTATTTTAGCGGAATCTGCTTGGACAGCTTTTCAAACTGCTGCAAGTGAGGAGTGACCTTGGCGGTAATTCCTTTGAAATACTTGATGGACGCTTGTCTTTGACGTTCTTTGGTAGCAGTCTCTTCAGGGAACATGGAGTATTCCTTTTGGACAGAGCCATTTTTATAATTTACGGAGAAGAGCTCTCCTTTTTGCCACCTTTGGACCAGATCTTGATTACTGTGCAAGATATTTAACACTTCTTTTCCATTTTTATAAGTGAAGCTGTAGTCTGGATCGGCCACAGCGTGGATTACTTGGTAGCCGTTCTGTAATCCATTGTTCTGAAAAGTACCTACTTGAATCTCGTTCGAACGTACGGTTCCGTCCATTTGCGTCACTTTTTCAGTCTGCGTACCCTTGCCGCTCATCGTGTCATTGTTCCATGTGCCGTTGTATACGATTTTATGATTTTGTCCATCTGCATCCGTGTATTGATTTATATATTTTCCAGTACCTGAACGCTTGCCATTCACAAAATCACCCGAATACTGCTTATATTGGCTCCATTTGATCGTACCACGTCCGTTGGGCTGCCCATTCTCAACCTCTCCATAGTAAGTCGTCTGACCAGATAGCTGAAGCAATTCCCTGGTTGCAGCCGCATTCGCCGCAGGTGTACTTACAGACAGCGCTCCAGATATCAGCGATGCGGATACCATAATAGGCAGAGATAGATATTTCCCTTTTTGCCAAAGTTTTTGCATCATGAGTTCTCTCCTTTCGAAGCTTTGAAATTCTAAAAAGTTATGTTCAACAACCCAGCACCGTTTTTATACTATTTTGTGCTTGGTGATTTATAGTTTAATATATATTGAGAATTATAGGAAACTGTAAAGTGAAAACAGCTAGTTAGGAGAGAGATTCATGAATTTACCTGAACATGGGAGTGAGGATGTATCTAGCATCCTTGCCGTGGAGTTGGAATATGAGCCTGTGAAGACCATAAAAGGAATCCATCAAGTGGAGCCTGATGCTAATATTTATTGGCTGATTGATGTAGAATTCAGCAGACTTTATGAACACACTGCCAGCGCGTTTTCAGGAGAAGGGCACCGTTCATGTGCTTCCTCGGGAGGATGCTGCCCATGCACGTGCAAAAGCGGAAAAACTTAAAGCATTTACAGATCAGGAAGATGAAAGGGAACACGCTGTCATGCTTGTGCTAGTAGCGGATCAAGGCCAATCTTACCGTGGAGCGGATATCTGGGATGTCATGCTGAGCCTCGAAATGGAGTGGGGAGATATGGATATTTTCCATGCACACCATCACGGTCAGGGAGGCTATGATGAACTATTTAGCGTACATACGGGAACCGAGCCTGGCTTTTTTTGGTTGAGTACACTCGCGGAGGATCGCTTTGCAGATTTGATTTTCAGTATGGATGGGGTACGGACCGTGCAGCCGCAAACTGTGTTTGAGGCAATGTGGAAAAGTGCCGAATATGCGCGCGCCAGACTCGGCGGGACATTAGTGAATGAACAGGGTCTGCCAGCTATGCCGGAAGATTATCTACATCAGATTCAAGAGATGGAAGATCGATTAAGTGAGTTTGGATTTAAAGCAGGCGAGGATGTTGTTGCGTTTCTATTCTAGATTAGAAAGGAGTGATTTCGTTGCCCAGCAACTCTATTGAGAAGCTAAGAACGATTCTAAAACGTAAAGCTACTATTTTTCATACAGGGGGTCGCAGACCGTCGGGTTCCCTTGAACAGAGCTGGATTGGTAGAGTTACAGTGGCTTTGCCAACGGAGGAACAACCCATTGATGTACAGGGGAATGTTATGGCTCCGATCATGCAATTGTATTTGCCTGCCTTGCCCTTTGTCCCTGAAGCTATGCACAGTGTCAAGCTGTTGACCGTCTTCCTCTCTCCCGATGTACTGGATCATGAGGACATGGAAGGATATATGTGTATTCGTCAGTATACGTCGGTAGAGGATTTGGTTGAAAAAGATTTTGATCCGGCATTTATGCAAATCAAAGCATTTCCGCTGTTCCCCGAACTTAAAGAGAATGATTATCCGGTCTGGGACGGTGAAGATATCCCTGAGGAATACGGCGATGTTCTCAACCAGATGGACGAGGAGGAACCCGACTATTTTGAGGACATCGTAGAGGACATATATGCGGTTCACAAAATCGGTGGCTATCCCAGCTTTATTCAACCAGGCATCGACTTTGGCGAGGGCTATGAATTTGTGTTTCAGATTGCCTCAGATGCCAAAGCCCAATTGAATATTGTGGATGGAGGCAGCTTTTATTTTGCCAAGCATCAGAATGAAGGAGTCTGGCAGGGGTACTTTGATTTTTACTAATAGGCTCATTTAGAGAGCAGTCTGGAACCGATCGTTTCGTAGAGCATGGCAACCCAATATACTCGTAGTTTAGAAGCTATCGAAAATGGAGTGAAAAGATATGAATGTTTTAGGTCAGCTAGGTTCTGCTATTCAGAGTAGTCTATTTATTCAATCCGAATTGAAGAAAGCACATGCATTTATTCAGAAGCACGACCTGCCTGTAGAGCAGGTGGAAAATGATTTTCACAAGCAAATCATCGTGCTGGAGTAGTATTTTGCTGCAAGTGCTGGCGAATGCCATGTTTGACCATTGGGTTCCCTCTATCACTTTGCTCAGTGTTGTATTCGTGGGTGTGATCGTTCTTGGCATCGTTAGAAATGTTTATGTCAAGCAATTACATATGCGCGTGCTAAATCGGGCCTGGCAGGCCATTTTCAATCATGTGGACAAATGAGGACAGAGAGTAACTGTAGGAGATTGGCATAATAGCTGAAGGAGTGGCAGCAATGAAAGACTGGGAATCGGGAATCATTCAGGTCGATGGTGAGCGTGCTATCTACTCATCTTTAACGGAAGATCAGTTGTTAGAGACCACTTGGTATTCGAAATATTTTCATTCTGTAAGAAAGCTTGGGAATGACTACATCTGGTATCATTTCGATCAGGTTTCTTTGCTGTGTCGGCATTTTTTTGTGTCTGTATGCTTTAAGGATACAAGCCTAATTGTCGTGGAGATTTCGCTCCAGGGAGATGAATTTCCAACTTCGTGGGATAATTGGTCTGAGGAAGGAGAGAGAAAGCGACAAAGGGAGCATGATCGTTTGTTACAGCAACATTTGTCCGTAAAGCCAAGCTATCGTCAAACAAAGCCTTACCCCTATATGGAATATGAACTGAACTGGGGGAAAATCTCTTCTTATTTTGACCCCCGGTCGGGAAATACGGCCATTGCTTTTAAGTATAAAGATGAATAGTGATCTTACATAAAATACACGACAATCCTGCGCTTTGTGCTCGAGGTGAGGGTGTTGGATGAGTAAGGGAGATGTGTTGTGGATAAAAAGGCGAAAAAAATACTGATGAACACATTCTGGTCCTCTAGCGGCTGGAAGCAGGAGCGGGGATCTTTTTCGGGTGAGGATTTTGAATATGCCAAAAGTAAGGGCTTGATGTTCGATCCGATCACTATTACACATAACGAGATTATAAACAGGCTACATGAGCTGCACCAGCAAAAGGCTACAAAAGAGCGAGTGGCAGCAGCGTTTTTGCACAGTCTTTCCACGAAAAAGGTTCATTTACGAAGCGCCTTATCGAGCTGGGCATTAACCGCAGGGCTTCCTTTGCACACCTATGGGGAGCGGCCTGTCGTCTTGCCCAATTACAGTAGCTGTGGGGATTGTAATTTTAATAAATTGATGTCTGATAAGGAATATGTCAATGAAGATTTGAATGTACTGAATTTTGAACGAATCAAATGGGGCGGTATTCGTCTGAACCACCTTCTGTATTGCTGGATGGACCTTGAATTGTTCAGTCTAGAAGAGGCTGTTCAGATTTCCGATGAGGATCTGACTATACTTCAGAACATGCTCGAAGCTGTTCAGAACTGTGATGCTCAAAGTAGTGCACGTCAATTGGAAAAGCGCTGGAAGGATGTGTTTCCATCCAGCAAAAACGAGCGTGATGTAGTCATGGAGGTGTGGGGATATGCCGGACTGCTGGTTCCACAGGACACGCCTCGTAAACGACAGCACGGCAATCATGATTTTTATTCCGTAGCAGCTTGGCAAGGAGATGACGGATACTCGCAGGAGGCGTTGGACTATTTCTTCGGTACGTTTTTATAGAGAAAGTGAATCGTTATGCCACATCTTGATCATGACGGTTCCTCAAACAACAAACGTTCTTCTTCCCGACTATGGATGGCATTGACAACCAGAAGCGCGTGGAACTGCTGAAGAACTTCAGGCGTAAGTCCTTCTTCACGGATCATGGCTTTGAGCTCTTTTACAATGATTCGGAGCAGATCATGATCCCGTGTAAGTTTGACGACAGCCTCCTGCAGTTCCGGTTTTTTCTCGACCATTTCCTGATAGAATCCTTCCTCTTCTGCATCAGCATGGCTAAGAATGCGGGTTTCCCAATATTCGATCAAGTGGTCGGCAGCCTGGCGCGCCACCTTGAATTCTTTTGCTTCGAGTAATTCCTCTACTTCTCTCGTCTTATCTAGAGCGCCAGATAGCCCGCCTTGATGAATGGCATGATGAGCATGCAGTTGACGTAAAGAAGGTCCTCCCATAACAGTTCATCCTTTCTTTGTACCCTTTTTTAGTACAGTATAGCATAAGAAAATAGCGTTATTTTTCCGGTTAGGATTTTCCCCCCTAAGGAAAAGGGAACTCCCTAATTGGTTCAATTTCATATAATACTTAGAATGAAGCAGAAGATAAAACTCAATCTTGGGGGAATGGATGATGAATCGATTAACCGAAATAACAGACATAAAAAAGATTGTTAAAAAAGGATCAAGGGTTTGAAGGGGATGAGCAGATACATACCCAATCAACATGGAGCTTGGGCCATGCTCATTCTTCCATTTTTATTCGGTTTAGCTGCTTCTCGAGGGGAACTCATTCATATCCCCCTATTTGTGTGCTGGTTTTTTATCTACTTATTCAGTTTTCCTGTCCTCCAATGGATCAAAACAGGCAGCAGTGAAAGATACCGCAAACCCGCCGTTGTATACGGAGTGATATTACTTCCTTTGTTAATTTCACTGATATGGTTTGAGACTGCCTTGATCTGGTATGGAGCTCTTCTATTGCTCTTTTTTATGGCTAATATTTATTTTGCAAAAACGAAAAATGAACGTGCTTTACTCAATGACATTGTTGCAATTCTACTCTTTTGTTCTTTTATATACCCTGTTATTTATATGGGGGGAGGAGAGGATTGGGGAGTAGCAACAGAGCTATTCTTACTTTTGGTGCTTTACTTTATCGGAACTGCTTTGTATGTCAAAACGATCATTCGTGAAAGAAAAAATATACGTTACCATTATGCTTCCGTCATCTATCATTTGGTGATTTTGTTGTTTGCTACTTGCTTAAAGTTACCTCTGTTTGTTCCTTTTTTGATTTTTTTGATACGGGCCATATGGCTTCCTAAACTCGGATTAAAGGCAAAACAAGTTGGCATGACGGAAATTGGATTTTCAATGATGCTCTATGTTTTTGTGTTGTTTTTATACTTCTAAAAGGAGAGACATCAATGATATCTTTGAAAACGCCGCGTGATTATCATACAGATCCGTTTATAGTCATCTGGGAGGTTACACGAGCTTGTGCTTTAAAGTGTCTTCACTGTAGAGCGGAAGCTCAGTACAAACCGGATCCTCGCCAGCTGACACTAGAAGAAGGTAAGAAGCTGATAGATCAAATCGCTGAAATGAATCATCCGTTGGTTGTGTTCACAGGCGGAGATCCTTTGATGCGTCCTGATCTGTTTGAACTGGCTCGATATGCAATTGAAGAGAAAAATCTGTCGGTTTCGATGACCCCCAGTGCCACACCTAAAGTGACACGAGCAGCGGTAGAAAAAGCAAAGCAAGTTGGGTTATCGCGGTGGGCTTTTAGTCTGGACGGTTCATGTGCAGACATTCACGATCATTTTCGGGGTACGGTGGGTTCTTACGATACAACCATGCGAGGAATTGGTTATTTAAAGGAACTGAATATCCCCATTCAAGTGAACACTACGGTGTCCCGGTACAACCTCCATGATCTGGAGCAAATTGCAGAAAGGGTAAAGGAAATGCAGGCCGTGTTATGGAGTTTATTTTTCCTTGTTCCAACCGGACGTGGCATGGAGAAAGATATGATTACTCCTGATGAGCATGAAGCCGTAATGAAATGGTTGTATCAAATACAGCAACAGATGCCGTACGGTGTGAAGGCTACAGAAGCTCCTCACTACCGGAGGGTCGTACTGCAGCAAAAGCACAAAGCAGGTGAGAGCAGTGTAGCAGACGGACAAAAGAGGGCAGATGTTTTAGGACGTGCTCCTAAAGGCGTAAATGATGGAGATGGATTTGTTTTTATTAGTCATATCGGAGAAGTATACCCGAGCGGTTTTCTGCCTCTTATGTGCGGGAATGTACGAAACGATAGCCTGGCAGATATTTATCGCAACTCTCCGATCATGTTGAATCTTAGAGATAAGTCCCTACTTAAAGGTAAATGTGGAGTCTGTGAATTCAAGGCCATCTGTGGGGGCTCCAGAGCAAGGGCTTTTGCAATAACAGGAGACTATTTGGAGAGTGACCCTTATTGCGCTTATATACCCGGGGTTGGAGAGGAAAAGTGTTTTCATGAAAAAAAGTTCTAAAAAAGTCGTTATTCTCGGTGGAGGAATAAGTGGTTTAAGTGCTGCCTTTTATGTGAAAAAGCTGGCTGAGGATCGGCAGCTTGAAGTGGAGATTACACTGGTGGAGAAAAGTGAACGTCTGGGAGGAAAGCTGCAAACCGTTCGCCAAAACGATTTTATGATCGAAAAAGGACCGGATGCTTTCTTGGCCAGAAAGACGGCAATATTGGATCTGACCATGGAGTTGGGGCTGGAAGCAGAGCTGGTATCGACAAACCCGAAAGCCAAATCTGCTTGCATTTTGCATAAGGGCAAACTTCATACGATGCCGATGGGCTTCATTCTGGGCATCCCAACAAAGCTGACTCCTTTCATTCGGACAGGACTTATTTCTCCACTGGGAAAAGCACGGGCAGCCCTGGATTTAATCATTCCGGCGAAGAAAGGTGATGCGGACGAATCTCTAGGTGATTTTATCAAACGGCGTCTTGGCAAAGAAGTTCTGGACCAGATTACAGAACCTCTGCTGTCTGGAATTTACGCTGGGGATACTCATTCTCTGAGCCTTATGTCAACTTTCCCTCAATTTAAACTAATGGAACAAAAGCATGGAAGTTTGATTAAGGGTATGTCTAAAGGGGCGGGAAGAAAGCCAGCAGTACAAGACAAACTGCCGGATATCGCTAAGAAAAGTATGTTTCTTTCTTATCGGCTAGGATTATCTACGATCGTGGAGCGGCTAAAGGAAAGGCTGGATACCGTACGTTTTGTTATGGGGCAAGGTGTAGTTGAAGTAAGGAAGGAAAGCGGTTATCAGGTCATTTTAGAACACGGACAAAAAATAGATGCGGATGCGGTGATCTGCGCTGTTCCAGCTTTTGAAGCGGCTACATTATTTTCCGGCGTTGCAAGCGCTAGCTGGTTACACAAGATTCACTATGTTTCTGTAGCCAATATTGCTCTTGCTTATAAAAACACAGATCTTAATTTTGCTTTTGAGGGAACGGGATTTCTAGTCCCCCGCAAAGAAGGCAAAAAGATTACGGCATGTACTTGGTCTTCGACGAAGTGGAGCCATACTGCTCCTGAAGGATATACGCTTTTACGGACCTACATCGGACATGCAGGCGCACAGGATTGGATTCAGATGACAGACGATCAACTTGTGGATGCCGCGCGCAAAGATTTGAAAGATTTAATGGGCCTGGAAGCGGAACCAGAATTCGTTGAAGTCAGTAGGTGTGATCGATCGATGCCGCAATATCCGATTGGACACAAAGAGCATATGGCGAAGATGAGACAGGACTTCGCACAGTATTTACCGGGTGTTTTTCTATGCGGTGCCGGCTATGGGGGCGTTGGAATTCCAGATTGCATCGCTCAAGGGAAAGAAGCGGCTGAACAGTTGCTTTCTGATTTTTTATAATCAGGCTCTTTCCACTAGTGAAAGAGGGAACCCCCTGATTGGTTCAGCTTTAAGGGAGACGTAGAATGAAAGTTAAGCACAAAATCGAAGTAAGATGGAGGAATGGAAGATGAGCCAGTTAACGGAAGAAACATGGGTGGCGGACATCGTGAAAGCAGTACCCAAAACGGGAGATCTGTTCCGCAAACTGAGAATTGATTTCTGCTGTGGAGGGAAAATATCGCTCCGTGAAGCAGCAGCCAATCGAGGCCTCCACGCTGGTGAACTGCTGACGCAGATACATGAAGTGGAAGAAAAGCAGGCACAGCATAAGCAATTGCAACCTCCTTCACTCGAACCAAAAGAACTAATCGCCTATATTCAAAATGAGTATCATACGAAGCTTCGGGAAGAACTATCGGCCTTAACGCCGTATGTAACCAAACTAACGCGGGTTCACGGTGAACGTTATTCGCATCTCAAGCGAGTTAATGAACTGTTCACCTTGCTTAAACAGGAATTATCGGAACATATTCAAAATGAGGAGGACCTTGTGTTTCCGATGATTGAAGCATTTTTACAAGAATCAACAGTGGAACGAGCAGATGAGTTGAATCCAATTTTGTCCAAGTTGCAAGACGAGCATCAAACGGTGGTGGAATTCCTGAAGGAAATGCGCTTGATCACAAACGGCTTTGAGCCGATGCAGGAAGCTTGTGGTACGCACCGACTCGTATTGAAGCGGTTAGAAGACCTGGAAGCAGATATTTTTAATCATATTCTACTTGAAAATTGTACACTGATCGAACGTACGAGACAGGCACAGCTAATAGCGAAACCGATTAATTGATGATGAACTAACATGAGGAGCCGAACCAAATGCATAAATTAATTAAAAGTAGCACTGTTTTCGTTTTGGTTATTTCCATCATTTTATTATTATCAGGATGCGGTACGAAACAACAACTAGATTCAAATGTTGGCAGTGCGGATCAGAACGGATCTTCCAGCCAGACATCTTCGAAAACGGCTGAAACTATTGAGCTTACCATATCCGCAGCAGCAAGTTTAACGGATGCGCTCAAAGAAATTCAGCATTCATACGAATCAACCCATACAGGCATCAAATTGAATTTTAACTTCGGCGGCTCTGGTGCGTTGGAAAAACAAATTGAGCAAGGAGCGCCGTCGGATTTGTTTCTGTCCGCTTCGACCAAAAACATGAAGTCCCTTGTTGATCAGCAGTTAATAGATACGAAAAAACAAAAAACGTGGCTGACGAACGAATTGGTCGCGGTTATCCCTGCAGACGGGACGATGAACATCGCGAGTGTAACCGATTTAACAAAAAAAGAAGTGAAGAAAGTTGCAATCGGAATTCCTGAAAGTGTTCCAGCGGGTAACTACGCACAGGAAGCGCTGACGAAAGCGAAGCTTTGGGACACGTTACAGAGCAAGCTGGTTCAAGCGAAAGACGTTAGACAAGTGCTGCAATATGTGGAAACTGGGAATGCAGATGTCGGATTTGTATATAAAACAGATGCATTGACTTCGCAAAAGGCAAAAATCGCCTTTGAGGTGAACCCCAAAACCTATTCACCTGTTGAGTATCCAATCGGGATTGTTAAAGCTACAAAGCACATTCAAGAAGCCGAAGACTTTTATGCATACTTACAGTCGCAAGAATCTCTGAATATTATGGATAAGTATGGATTTACCATACCGAAGTGAGCATGCAAGATATAGATTGGAATGAATATTGGCCTCCTATCCGATTATCGTTGCAGGTTGCACTGTTATCCAGCGTTCTGGTAATCATATTAGGCTTGCTTGTGGCATGGTCAATGTCGCGGTTGGGATTATTTAAAGGGAAAACGGTTGTTGAAACCGTGCTTATGCTGCCCTTGGTACTCCCACCGACGGTTGTTGGTTTTTTACTGCTCATATTACTTGGACGAAAAAGCGGGTTCGGACGGTTTGTGGAGCAATGGTTTGGCGAGCCTATTATATTCTCGTGGTGGGCAGGGGTTATAGCAGCGGTGGTAGTAGCTTTTCCTCTAGTCTATCGGACGCTGAGAATGGGATTGTCTTCTGTTGACCGGGACTTGGAAAACGCGGGACGTTCGATGGGTGCAAGTGAATGGCAGGTTTTTCGATACATCACCTTCCCTTTAATTTTCCCTTCTTTTAAAGCTGCCTTCATACTCGGTTTTGCCCGCGGCTTGGGCGAATTTGGTGCTACGCTGATGATTGCCGGAAATATTCCGGGTAAAACACAAACGATTCCGACGGCCATTTATATTGCGGTGGATGCTGGTCATCTTCCTATGGCCTGGGCGTGGACATGCTCTATCATACTCATTTCTTTTATCATGCTCCTGTTAACGGGTCAAAAGAACAATTAATTACTTCATACAAGCTTCCCTTTAGCAGGGGGAGGCTTTTTTGTATCTTTCCATAGAACGAGGGATTTCCTGTAGCGCTATAGGACATTCCCTAATGGGAACAGAGATGAATGAATTACATAATGAGAGTAAGCGAATGAGTCTTCCCTTGGAACTTGCGTTGGGATGATTCTTTCTAAAAAGGAGTGTTGGTCATCGATGAAAAAGAAATACAACCTCAACTTTTTTAAACCGATCGAAAGCTATTCGGGAAATTGGTCAATCCTTGAGGAAAAAAATAGAGAATGGGAAAACGTGTACCGTCAGCGTTGGTCTCATGACAAAGTGGTTCGGACGACTCACGGAGTGAACTGCACCGGTTCCTGTAGTTGGAAGGTTTTTGTCAAAAACGGCATCATTACCTGGGAAAATCAACAGATCGATTATCCTTCCTGCGGTGTAGATATGCCAGAATTTGAACCGCGGGGATGCCCGCGTGGGGCTACATTTTCCTGGTATGAATACAGTCCATTACGCGTGAAATATCCTTATATGCGCGGTAAGCTGTTGCGGCTTTGGCAGGCGGCCATCCAGGAGCATGCCAATCCGGTGGAAGCATGGGCAAGCATTGTGGAAGATCCGGAGAAAGCCAAGCTCTACAAA
>RCUF01000336.1_pt1 | contig 17669 bp, 15 predicted proteins | sample 2166311 | NCBI WGS metagenome assembly RCUF01 (sample SAMN09932608, study PRJNA488358) | compost metagenome | feature: garden; material: soil; isolation source: compost soil in 4-hydroxybenzonitrile-enriched culture | place: Germany: Experimental Botanical Garden Goettingen | collected 2016-01-27
GATTGGTACAATGCGGGTTACCTGATTATGTGGGGATCGAACGTACCGCTTACCCGGACGCCAGACGCTCATTTTATGACGGAAGTACGATATAAGGGAACAAAAGTCGTATCAGTGGCTCCCGACTTGGCGGAGAATGTGAAGTTCGCTGACAACTGGCTTGCCCCAAATCCGGGTACAGATGCTGCCGTAGCCCAGGCTATGACGCATGTTATTTTGGATGAGTTTTACAAAGAGCGCCAAGAACCGATGTTCATTAACTATGCCAAACAATATACGGATATGCCGTTTATGATTCTGCTTGATCCACACGAGGGAGCCTGGAAAGGTGGACGTTTTCTACGGGCGAGTGACCTGGGGGATGCTTCGCCGCATGCGGACTGGAAGCCGGTCATATATGACGAAGCGGCGGGGGAAATGCTGGTCCCGAACGGTACGATGGGACAGCGCTGGGAGCAGGATAAGAAATGGAACCTGATTCTGGAACGGGAAGATGGAACAAAGGTTGAGCCCGCGCTCACTGTGGAAGGTCATGGCGAGCAATGGGAAGAAATTGTATTCCCTTACTTTGATAACGCCGGTAATGGAACGTTCAAACGTGTAATTCCGGCCCAAAAAGTACGCTTGGCAGATGGCTCGGAACGTTACGTAGCAACTGTGTACGATTTGATGATGAGCCAGTACGGTGTCGCACGCAATGACAGCCCTCATAACGCCAAAAATTATTACGACGAAGCTTCGCATTATACCCCTGCCTGGCAGGAGAAGATCACAGGTGTGAAGGCGTCTGTTGTGGTACAGATTGCTCGGGAATTTGCCCAAAATGCTATCGATACTAAAGGTCGCTCCATGATTATTATGGGTGCGGGTATCAACCACTGGTTCAATAGTGACACGATCTATCGGTCCATCTTGAATCTTGTCGTGTTGACTGCTTCCCAAGGTGTAAACGGTGGAGGCTGGGCGCATTATGTGGGTCAAGAAAAGCTCCGCCCAATCGAAGGCTGGTCAACGATTGCTTTTGCAAAAGACTGGCAAGGGGCGGCTCGGCAGCAAAATGCTACATCGTTTTTCTACTTTGCAACAGAGCAGTGGCGTTACGAAGAAAGTGGAACAGACACCTTGAAGTCACCGATTGGCGGGGATGTCAGTTACAGACATCCAGCAGACTACAACGTGCTCGCAGCACGTCTGGGTTGGCTGCCTTCTTATCCACAGTTTAATAAAAACAGTCTGCTGTTCGCCGAAGAGGCTGCACAATTAGGCAAGAAGTCCAACGAGGACATCATCAATCATTCTGTGGAAGAGATTAAATCACGTAAGACACGCTTCGCTGTAGAAGATCCTGGGGCAGCCGAGAACTTCCCGCGTTCACTCTTTGTTTGGCGGTCAAATCTGATTTCCAGTTCGGCGAAGGGACAAGAGTATTTCATGAAACATTTACTCGGAGCATCTGATGCCTTGCTTGCCCGGCCGAACGAAGAACAGAAACCTGAGGAAATTGTCTGGAGAGAAGATGTAGAAGGAAAGCTTGATTTGATGGTTGCACTTGATTTCCGGATGACAACAACTCCATTGTACGCGGACATCGTGCTTCCGGCGGCAACCTGGTACGAAAAAACAGACTTGTCGTCAACAGACATGCATCCTTTCGTGCACCCGTTTAATCCGGCTGTTAATCCTCTGTGGGAATCCCGCGCGGACTGGGATATTTACCGCCAGCTTTCCGAAGTCTTTTCGGATATGGCAAAAGAGCACCTGCCAGGCATATATAAAGATCTTGTGACTGCGCCGCTCGCACACGATAGTATAGGCGAAATTTCACAGCCGATGGGTCTTGTAAAGGATTGGACGAAGGGCGAGATTGAAGCGACTCCGGGTAAAACCATGCCGAATTTCAGCATCATCGAACGCGATTATACTAAAATTCACGATAAATTTATCTCACTCGGTCCGAATTTGACTAGTGGGAAAGCAGGTGCGCATGGCGTCAGCTTCTCCGTAGCGGACGAATATGAGGAAATGAAAAAGTTGAACGGAGTTTATTACGATGAATCCATTAAAGACGGGCTGCCCAAAATCCAGACAGCTCGCCAAGTAGCAAATGCAATTCTTCACCTTTCATCCGCGACTAATGGACGGGTGTCGCAAAAGGCTTATGAGCAGGCAGAAGAGCTTCACGGTGTGGAACTCAAAGATATCTCGGCCGATCGGGCAGCGGAAAGGATCACTTTCCAAAGTATCACGGCGCAGCCACGGGAAGTTATACCGACACCAGTATTCACTGGATCGAACAAGAAGGGACGCCGCTATTCACCATTTACAACGAATATTGAACGTCTCGTTCCGTTTCGTACTTTGACGGGAAGACAGCATTTCTATATTGATCATGAGATTTTCCAACAATTTGGGGAATCATTGCCGATCTACAAACCGACGCTGCCGCCAATGGTGTTCGGCCCTCGCGATCGGGAAATAAAAGGCGGGCAAGATTCACTCGTGCTCCGTTATCTGACACCGCACGGTAAATGGAATATTCACTCCACCTACCAGGATAACCAGCACATGCTTACACTGTTTCGCGGAGGTCCTACGGTGTGGATCAACAACGAAGACGCAGAGGCACACGATCTTGCCGACAATGACTGGGTAGAGGTATACAACCGTAACGGCGTAGTAACCGCCCGGACCGTTGTCAGCCATCGGATGCCAAGAGGAACGATGTTCATGTACCATGCTCAGGATAAGCACATTCAAGTGCCAGGCTCCGAAATCACGGATACACGCGGCGGTAGTCATAACGCACCTACAAGAATTCATCTCAAACCAACTCAGATGGTCGGTGGATATGCTCAGCTTAGTTATGGATTCAACTATTATGGTCCGATCGGCAACCAGCGCGATGTGTACGTTGCGGTACGTAAAATGAAGGAGGTTAACTGGCTTGAAGATTAAAGCTCAAATTGCCATGGTCATGAACCTGGATAAGTGTATTGGCTGTCATACGTGCAGCGTGACATGTAAAACAACCTGGACGAACCGCAAAGGTGCGGAATATATGTGGTTTAACAATGTGGAAACCAAACCGGGTATCGGTTATCCGAAGCGCTGGGAAGATCAGGAATTATATAAAGGGGGCTGGCAGCTCCGCAAAGGGAAACTGGAACTGAAGTCAGGCAACAAGCTGTCCAAGATAGCACTGGGTAAGATTTTTTACAATCCAGATATGCCGGAAATGAAAGATTATTATGAGCCCTGGACTTATAATTACGAGCAACTGACCAACGCTGGCGAACAGAAGCATTCACCTGTGGCACGCGCGCATTCTGCGGTAACGGGTGAAAAAATGGATTTGGAATGGGGTCCAAACTGGGAAGATGATCTGGCGGGTGCGCATGTAACGGGTCCGCTTGATCCAAATATTCAGAAAATCGAAGAAGAGATTAAATTTAACTTTGAGAAGTCTTTCATGGTTTATCTCCCACGGCTTTGCGAACATTGCCTAAATCCAAGCTGTGTCGCGTCATGTCCTTCGGGCGCCATGTACAAACGGGACGAGGACGGAATCGTGCTCGTGGATCAGGAAGCCTGCCGTGGCTGGCGGTATTGCATGACGGGCTGCCCATACAAAAAAGTGTACTTTAACTGGCAGACGAACAAAGCGGAAAAATGTACCTTCTGTTTCCCACGTGTGGAAGCTGGCCTGCCGACAGTCTGCTCCGAGACATGTACAGGACGAATTCGCTACCTCGGCGTTATGCTGTATGACGCGGATCGAGTGCTTGAGGCCGCTTCTACGCAGGATGAGAAAGAGCTTTATAAAGCGCAATGCGACCTGTTCATGGATCCAAGTGATCCGGCAGTGATTGCTCAAGCGAGAAAAGACGGTATCTCGGAGGACTGGATTGAAGCAGCGCAGAACTCGCCGGTCTACAAGCTTGCTATTGAGCACAAGCTGGCATTCCCGCTTCATCCGGAATACCGCACATTACCTATGGTCTGGTATGTGCCACCACTCAGTCCGATCATGAATTACTTTGAAGGGAAAGACTCAATTGAGAATCCGGATATGATCTTTCCGGCTATCGAAGAGATGCGCACCCCTATTCAGTACCTTGCCAATATGCTGACAGCGGGCGACACGCAAACTGTGAAGGAATCCTTGCAGCGAATGGCTATGATGCGCTCCTATATGCGTGCCCAATCCACAGGACAATCTTTCGATGAAAGCCGTCTTGAGCGCATCGGCATGACACCGCGGCAGACTGAGCAGATGTATCGACTTCTGGCGATTGCCAAGTATGAGGATCGTTTCGTCATTCCGACATCACATAAAGAAGGATATTCGAATCCGTACCGGGCTCAAGGATCTGCGGGTTACGGCGATACCATGGGAAACATGGGTTCTGGCTCTGGATGTGACGGCTGTAGTATGGCAAGTTCGATGGGGATGGAAGAGCCTTTGAAAACGGGCAAAGAAATGTATGAAGAAAACTTCTACGGGGGTATTTGGCGTGATTAATGTAGCGAAGTTGTATGAATGCAAGCCATCATTCGGGTTTTTCGCTCAGCAACTCATGTACCCGGAAAAGCTGGATTTTCATCCAGCTTTTCTGGAAGCATCGTTTGATCCGAACCATCCGGCATATACGTATGCGAACACCTACTGGTCCCTTATGCAAGAGTTCAGTATGGAAGAGATTCAGGAAATGTATACGGAAACCTTTGATTTTCAAAAGAATTGTGCACTATATATGACTTACTTTAAATTCGAAGATGCAAAAGAACGGGGACAAATGTTGGTCAAGTTAAAGGTGCTATATGAGATGTACGGTCTTGAAATGCCAGATGGAGAGCTGCCAGATTACCTTCCGCTCATGTGTGAATTTCTGTATGCCGCCGAATGGGCGCAAGATCCGAAGACGACAGAAAACTTCCGCATGCCAATCGCGATCCTGGAAGACGGCACATATCATTTGCTTAAAGCACTGGAAAAAATGGAAAGCCCGTATTTTCATCTGGTGAAGGGACTGCGCGAAACGCTTAAAGCTTGCGTAGAACAGGAGGCGGCCGCGCAATGATGATGCTAGAGCAGTTTTTATGGGTCATTTTCCCTTATATGTGCGTGGTCGTCTTTATTGTAGGCCATATTTTCCGCTACAGAAACGACCAGTTCAATTGGACAGCGAAATCAAGTGAGTTTATTGAAAAAAAACAATTGATGATCGGAAGCCTCTTGTTCCACCTGGGTATCATCCCGGTTATTATGGGGCATGTGTCCGGTCTGGGCATACCGAAAACCTGGATGCATGCACTGGGTGTAAATGATCATCTGTATCATATTGGGGCAGTTTATATTGGTGGTATATTCGGAGCCATGACGTTCCTCGGTATGTTGATTCTCACCTCTCGCCGTTTTACAATACGCAATGTGCGCCGTTTAAGTACAGCGTCTGATTTGATCGTAAACGTATTGCTTTTGGCCATTGTATGCATGGGGATGTTTGCGACTCTCGTAACGAATGCGGTACAGCCAGAATTCGATTATCGAGAGACGATCTCAATCTGGTTCCGCGGTTTATTCATATTCCGTGTCGACCCGACACTGATGAGAGACGTACCGATGTCCTTCAAGCTTCATATCCTTATGGCCTTTGCGATTTTTGCATTCTGGCCGTTTACCCGGCTTGTACATGTGTGGAGTGTTCCGTTGAATTATGTGCGCAGAAGTTATATCCTTTACAGAAGACATAAATCGAATTAGGAAAGCGGGCTCTGCCTTCTTTCCTAATTCTATTAGGAGAGAGCGATGAATAATAGGATGGATTATCAAAGGGAGCTTGAGCGAATACGCGAACATTTCGGTTATGATTTCATGGCGCTTGCTCTGGTTGAACCGGCCGAATATCAATACGTAATTAAATGGAAAAATGCAGCCGGTAATTTAAATGATCGCTTTAAGCGAATTGTACTGCAATCCGGAAAGGGCATAGCAGGAGTCGTGTTCAAAACTGGGAAATCCGTTTTCATTCCATCTGTTCATCAATATGTGGGGGCAGACAACCTGTTTAACTACCCGATCGTTCAATCCGAGAAGCTCAAGAGTCTCGGGGCTGTTCCCCTATGGAATGATGCTCGCGTCGCGGGCGTACTGCTTGGTGGATTTCGGGAAGAACTGCTGATGACCGCAGCCATGATGCGTGATTTGGAAGCCTTGGCGCATAGGGGATTTGGAGAGTTGAACGGGAAGGAAGTGATGTAATTGACATTATCTGTAGGGACTGGCTCTTTGAATGCGCTAATGGTGAAGTTGTTTGAGAACAGTACAGAAGCCATTTTCTTTTTTGATGGGCAAGGGAACACCCTAGCTATGAACCCGGCAGCGGAGGAGATTGTGAGCGATGACGTCCTCATTCAACTCTATGAAGGGAAGGAAAAAGCTTTGTGTGGAACATGCAGGGGCTATACAAGCGAAACGGAGCCCCGTACCTGCCTTGATTGTTATTTTAATATGCCAGAATCCAAGGATTTCGCTTCTTTTCAGGTTTATCTGGAAACAAAGAGCAACGGAATGATCCCCTATGCCGCTTCTTTTCACACCATTGATTCTGAACATGGAACAAGGGTGTTGATGTTGAGGGACTTGACTCCGCAATTTCAGACGCAGGAAAAATTGTATCAAAACAAAATGATGAAGCATGTCATTGAAGCGCAGGAAAATGAGCGTAAACGGCTTTCCAGGGAACTGCACGACAGCGTCGCCCAGGAATTGATGAGTGCGGTTGTTGAGCTGCGGGTGTTAAAATACATGACGAATGATGAACAGCTCATCAAAAACATGAAGCAGACTGAAGCATCCATGACGCGATTGCTGGATGATATCCGCAACCTGTCTGTGGAACTACGCCCCGCCACACTTGATGATTTTGGGCTTGAAGCGGCATTTCGTTCCCACTTTAAGAGGGTTGAACAAAGCTTTGGTCTTGTCGTTGAATTTGTGTCGGATCTTCCCCAAAAGCGATATGGAAGTGAAAAGGAAACGGTCATTTACCGTGTCTGCCAGGAGGCTGTTCTCAATGCCTTGAAGTATGCCCAGGTAGATATGGTTAAAGTTTCTTTGTCTGAGCACGATCATACGCTTCGTTTGACTGTAGAGGACGATGGGGTTGGCTTTGAAAAGGGGAGCAATCCTATTGGAACGGGACTTGGTTTATATGGCATGCAGGAGAGAGCAGAACTGGTAGGTGGAAGTTTTGGCGTTCTTTCAAATGTTGGTCAAGGAACCAAAGTATTTTTAAAAATTCCGATTGGATATGAGGAGGAGTAAAGACGTGATCAAAATTGTGTTAGCGGATGACCATGCAATTGTACGGAGCGGATTTTCCATGATTTTGAACTTCCAATCGGATATGGAGGTTGTTGGAACGGCTGCAGACGGCATTGAAGCGTATACAATGGTAGCTAAATATCGTCCAGATATTCTGATCATGGACCTCAGCATGCCCCCAGGCGAGAGTGGATTGATCGCCACAGGTAAGATTAAAGAAGACCACCCTGATACTAAAATTCTGATTCTGACCATGCATGACGATGAAGAATATCTTTTTCATATTTTGAAGAATGGTGCTTCAGGGTATGTTTTGAAAAATGCTCCAGATGAGGAGCTATTACTTGCCATACGAACCATTCATGGGGGTGGGACTTATATCCATCCTAAAATGGCTACTTCTCTCGTTCGTGAGTTCATCAAAAAAGATACAACGTCACAATCAGAAGATCCTTATGAGATCCTGTCCAAGCGGGAACTGGAGATTCTGCCTCTGGTCGCAAAAGGTTACGGTAACAAGGAAGTTGCGGAAAAGCTGTTCATCTCTGTCAAGACGGTGGAAGCGAACAAAGCGAAAATCATGGAAAAATTGAATTTAAGAAGCCGGCCTGAACTGGTCCAATATGCATTAAAGAAAAAAATGCTGGATTTTTAGCCGATGAATGGAGGAAATCCGCGTGCTGGAAAATGAGAAACTGCGCTTTTCCAAACCTGCCATGCGTATTCTTGAAAATGAGCATCGATATCTAACCTATCTGATGGATGAATGGCATGCCATTGTATTGTGGTTTGAGCAGCACAGAATACTAGATTTGGAAGAAGGCCGCAAGCAACTGGAAAAACTGAGAATGCAGATTATCGACTTTAGGGTACCCCTCAAGAAACATACCGAAAAGGAAGAAGAACACTTCTTTTCTATGCTAGGAACCTACATTGGTTTTGAGCAGGGACCGCTCGTCGGTATACAGGAGGAGCACCGTGAAATAGAGGGATATATCGATCATTTTCTTTATCAAACGGAGGGCGATCTGAGTTTGCTCACGCTTGATGAGATTCAGGAGGCGACCAAGAACGCGGGAGAGGCGTTCGAAGTGCTGACTGTACATTTTATAAAAGAAGAAACCGTACTTTTTCCTATGGCAGAGCAACAGATCAATCGGAATGATCTAACCAAGTTATGTGACAAATTAAATACACTTATCTCTTAAAAAGACCAAGTCGCTTCTTATAGAAGCGGCTTTTTATATTTTCAGGGAGTCCCCTGTCAGGTAAAGGGGAGTCCCCTATATTCGAACAGATCAACTAGCGGCTACAATGGGGACATAAATTCAAATCAATAATTCGACAGAAAAAACGTTGAAAAGGTGAGTTAAATGATTAGAAAAATGCAGTTGCCGCTACAAACATTGAACTTGATTCTTGGATTCATGGTATGGGTTATCATTTCTTCTCTTATGCCGTTCATTACGGAGGATATTGCTATTCCACCCGGAAAATTGGCCATGGTTACGGCGATTCCGGTCGTGCTTGGATCGATTCTGCGCATTCCGCTTGGTTATTATGCCAACATCGTTGGAGCAAGAATCGTTTTTCTCGTTAGCTTTATTTTGCTTTTGTTTCCCGTCTACTACATTAGTGAAGCTTCTACGATGACGGATTTAATTATCGGTGGCTTGTTCCTTGGGATTGGAGGAGCTGTGTTCTCGGTTGGGGTGACTTCGCTACCGAAGTATTACCCAAAGGAAAAACATGGGTTTGTAAATGGAATGTATGGTATAGGGAATTTGGGAACAGCCGTCACTACCTTCTCGGCCCCTATTGTGGCTACACAAATTGGCTGGGCCCTTACAGTGAAGCTGTATCTCATTCTGCTGCTTGTTTTTATCGTTTTGAATTTCTTCTTAGGGGATCGTCATGAAGCTAAAGTAAAGACGCCTATTATGGAACAGATCAAAGGGGTTTACAAAAATGAAAAGCTTTGGTTTTTCTCGCTCTTTTATTTTATTACTTTTGGCTCATTTGTAGCGTTCACGGTGTACTTGCCGAATTTCCTGGTATCGAATTTTGAGCTGGCTAAAGTGGATGCAGGGATGCGTACAGCAGGCTTTATTGCGATTGCCACATTCTTCCGTCCCATCGGTGGCTGGCTGGCGGATCGGTTTCAGCCCCTGTTCCTGCTGGTAGGCACGTTCACAGTTTATACGGTCGCTGCGATTCTTTTGGCTTTTTCACCAGGGATTACCCTGTATACAGTAGGCTGCTTGGCGATCGCTGTAAGTGCTGGAGTGGGGAACGGTGTCATTTTCAAGCTAGTTCCATTTTATTTTAATAAACAAGCAGGTATAGTTAACGGAATTGTATCCATGATGGGCGGTCTCGGTGGCTTTTTCCCTCCGATCCTGTTATCGACGATTCATGCCGCTACTGGCCAATATTCCATTGGATTCATGCTCCTCTCCCAAGTGGCGCTGGCTAGCCTGATCCTCGTCATATGGCTGTATTATCAAGGGACACAATCTAATGAATGAGCGTTATTCCAGACAGATCTTATTTAGACCCATTGGTGGCGAAGGGCAGCGTAATCTATCCGCTGCTGTCGTCACCATTATCGGTTGCGGGGCACTGGGTTCCGCCATTGCCGAAACATTGGTAAGAGCGGGCGTTGGGGAGCTTCATCTTGTTGACAGGGATTATGTAGAGATGTCGAATCTGCAACGTCAGCAGTTGTTTACGGAGCAGGACGCTGCGGAAATGCAGCCCAAGGTCATGGCAGCCGAAAAAAGGCTGAAAGCCATACGAGAAGACGTGCGGTTGCACACATATCTCGATAACTTGGATGCCGAGCTTGTTCAAGAACTTGCCAGCAAAAGTATATTGCTGATGGATGCTACGGACAATTTCGAAACTCGTCTGCTTATCAACGATGCTGCACTGAAGGCAGGAATTCCGTGGATTTACGGTGCCTGTGTTGGAAGCATAGGCGTTGTTTTTCCATTCGTGCCGGGCGAGTCAGCGTGTTTACGCTGCCTTCTGCCATCGCTGCCTGCGATCAATCAGACCTGCGATACGGCTGGAATCATCTCGCCCGCAGTCCAGGTGACAGCCGCCCTCCAATGTGCAGAAGCCATGAAGTGGCTGAGCGGCAGACGTGATAAGATGCGCCGCAAGGTTCATCTGTTTGATCTATGGGAGAATACGCAGATGGACATAGGGATTTCCCGCATCCGTAACCAAGATTGTCCAACCTGTGGAGAACATCCTACGTTTCCTGCACTGACAGCACCACGCCGCTCGGCGTATGCGGCTCTGTGCGGACGGAACGTGGTCCAGGTTCTTCCAGACCCACAACGTCCGATTACGCTCGATGATGCAGAGAAAATGGGCAGGCTTATAGCAGATCGTGTAAAAAGAACCCCTTATTTCGTTGAATTTTATGCTTTTAAGCATCGAATGATTTTATTCAAAAACGGAAGGCTTCTCATACACGGTGTACGGAGTGTTGCCAACGGTCAAAAACTATATCATCAGCTGTTCGGTTAAATGAGATGTAGATACAAAAAGCAGAAATATTTAAAAGAGTCTGTCACCGGAAAGTGGCTTGTCCGGTGGCTGGAAGGTGGAAAAGATGAGTGTATTTGAAATCGTAACGGAGCCCATTATCCCGCAGGCTTATGCGGATTATGTCCTAAGGCCGGAAGCAGGAGCGGTGACTATTTTTACAGGGCACGTACGAGAATGGACTCAAGGCGTACGGACCTTATACCTTGCTTATGAGGCCTATGTCCCCATGGCCCAAAAAAAACTCACAGAGATTGGTCGCGAAATCGAACAGAAATGGGAAGGGACGCGAGTGGCAATCGCGCACCGCATTGGCGAGCTTCAAATCGGTGATATCGCCGTTGTCATTGCCGTTTCTTCACCTCACCGTTCGGATGCGTATGAGGCAAATGAATACGCGATCGAACGAATTAAAGAAATAGTTCCTATTTGGAAACGAGAGATTTGGGAAGATGGAACGCAGTGGGTCGGAGGTCAAAAGAAAAAGCCGGGGGAGATCAGTCATGATTAAGCTGTACTACTTTGCGGGACTCCGTGAGGTGACGGGAAAAACAGAAGAATTGGCAGATTTGGCGGGCCAAACGGTAGGCGATTTATCCAATTGGATAACAGATCAATATCCAGATATGCCAATCCAGTCTGTGCGAATTGCGATAAACGAAGAGTATGCGTTGTCTACGGATGTATTACAGGATGGAGACATTGCAGCCTTCATTCCCCCAGTCAGCGGCGGCTAATGATAACGATGTTAAACAACTAGAAAGGAGGGGGCGTATGAATTTTCATCCACTGAAAGACAAGTTGCAGCGGCCCATTCGTGACCTGCGTATATCGGTTACAGACCGCTGCAATTTCCGCTGTTCCTATTGCATGCCTAAAGAAATTTTCGGTGACGATTACGCCTTTCTTCCCCAAAATGAATGTCTGTCGTTTGAAGAGATTCACCGGCTCACGAAGCTCTTTGTATCCCTGGGTGTAAAAAAGATCCGACTCACGGGCGGCGAACCATTAATGCGCAGGAATCTATCCGACCTGGTCTCCCAAATCCTGTCCATTGACGGAGTGGAAGATGTCGGCTTGACCACCAACGGTGTGCTGCTAGGACAGCAGGCTAAGCCTCTCTATGACGCGGGGCTACGACGGCTTAATGTCAGTCTGGACGCTCTGGACCCCGAGCTATTTGGACGGTTGAATGGCCGGGGGATTAAGCCTGATGTTATTTTGAAGCAGATCGAATATGCAAGAGAAATCGGCTTTGAAATTAAGGTCAATATGGTAGTTCAAAAAGGCGTTAATGACTCGGAGATTTTGCCGATGGCTGCTTATTTTAAGGAGCAGGGAATAACCCTTCGCTTTATCGAGTTTATGGATGTAGGAAATGACAACGGATGGAGCTTCAAAAAAGTACTAACCAAAAAAGAAATCGTTGAACGACTTAAGAATGCGTACGAGCTGGAGCCGATGGATCGGGATTACTTTGGAGAAGTGGCAAAGCGTTATCGTTATAAAGACAGCGACGCACAGATTGGTTTTATTACTTCGGTTTCTGAATCGTTTTGTTCGTCTTGTACACGTGCCCGCTTATCGTGCGATGGTAAGTTTTATACATGTTTGTTTGCTTCAGGCGGATTTGATTTACGCCAGATGCTTCGCAACGGGGCGAATGACCAGGAATTGCTCGATGTGATTACTTCAGTATGGGCACAACGCACAGATCGGTATTCCGATGAACGTACGGAGCAGACAGTCAACAACAAAAAAAAGATTAACATGTCCTACATTGGCGGCTGACATTTTATACCATGATCGTGTGCTGTATTTGATGTGGTTGCTCCGGAAAAGAAAGCGCAAACATTTTTGTTGGCAAAACTTAAATTCGATGTTATTATGATTTTGGGATTGTTACTGAAAAGGCAAAACCCGAGGCATGGAATTCAATTTCCATGTGTTGGGTTTTGCCTTTTCTTTTTAGAATACAAGCTTTACGATATCCTGCATGATATGAATATCTGCCCAGCCATAACGCAGAAAGGTGAGTGATATAAAGCCTTACAAGTGCTGAACAACAAAGATGATGACGTCGACCAACGAATCGACATCCGAAAAATGATGTCATGGGACGTGGTTAACCGACTATATCCATTTTCAGAACGGAATATCAGATCGGTTTGGGAGCACTCAAGATCAATGATGGAAAACGTAAGGCTTGTGTCTCTTATTATGAATGCGTTTTCATAACATAAAGTTGTAAATCAATACATTTGAATTTGATTTACGACGAAGATTTGATCGGCTATTACCGTCTTGTGACCTATCTGAAATTTCGCCCAGCATCTAAATCCTTTTTTAAATTTGATGGGATAAGGGGGGCAGTTAGATGATCATAACGAAGATATTTAATAACAACGCCATAATAGCCAAAGATCAAAAAAGAGATGAATTTGTTGTTATGGGTCGTGGTATTGCATTCAAAAAGAGTGCAGGCGAACAAGTAGAAGAGCATCTAATTGAAAAGGTCTTTGTGCTTAAACATAAAGATGCTTCAGAGAAATTCAAGTTATTGTTAGAGGATGTTCCATCAGAATATGTTTCGTTATGCTATGACATCATCGAATATGGAAAAAGCATATTAGAAGCACAATTGAGCGATTATATATATGTTTCGCTTACGGATCACATGAACAATGCATTTAAAATGTTTGATGAAGGGTTTAAAAATGAAAATCCGTTAATTTGGGAGATCAAAAAATTTTATCCCAAAGAATTTGCGGTTGGCTTAAAAGCACTGGAGTTTATTGAAGAAGAAACAGACAAACGATTGTCAGAAGATGAAGCAGGTAATATTGCTCTTCATTTAATCAACGCTCAAGTAAACAGCTCCTACAACAAGGTAGCAGACGTTGCTCAGCAAACTCAAAAAATACACGACATCTTGAATATTATTAAATACTCTTATAATACCACCATAGATGAACACTCGATCAGTTATGAGCGATTTATTACACATTTAAGATTCTTCTTTCAGCGATTAAATAAAAAAGAAAAAGTAGAACTGGAAGACGATTTTTTGTGGAGGCAAGTGAAAGCAAAGTACAAAAAGGCCTATGGGTGCATGCTGAAGATTGAGAAATACTTGGATACGGTATTGTCAGATGAGGAGAAGCTGTATATAACGATTCATATTCAGCGTGTGACCCAAAGACAAAATTGAATAACCCTTGGATTGTTACTGGTAATGCAGGCGAAACCAACCTAGATCGAATTTGATCTATTTGGTTTCGCCTTTTTTTATAAATACAAATAAAGGGGAAGTTACAATGAAGTATGAGACATTAGCAAAAGACATCATCAGAAATGTCGGCGGCAAAGAAAATGTGAATAGTCTAACTCATTGTATTACACGCTTGCGCTTCAAACTAAAAGATGAAAGTAAAGCCAATACAGAGGTTTTGAAAAATATGGATGGTGTTGTCACTGTGGTAAAGAGTGGCGGGCAATACCAGGTTGTTATAGGTAACCATGTACCTGAGGTTTATGCTGAAGTTACTGCTGTAGGCGGTTTTCAGACAGGAGATTCAGAAGAAGCCTCAGGTGAAAAAGCGAGTTTGTTCAATAGATTCATTGATACCATTTCAGGTGTATTTACACCCACGCTGGGTGTCTTAAGTGCCACGGGTATGATTAAGGGCTTCACTGCCTTATTTGTAGCTTTGGGCTGGCTGGCCACTACATCGGGTACCTATCAAATTCTCAATGCTTTAGGTGATTGTTTGTTTTACTTCTTTCCTATTTTCCTGGGGTATACGTCAGCTAAAAAGTTCAATGCCAACATTTTTATAGGTATGGCTATAGGTGCATCGCTTGTATACCCGACATTTAGCACGATAACAGCTTCGGGCAAACCACTATACACTCTATTTAGCGGGACTATATTTGAGTCACCGGTATATATCACTTTCTTAGGTATTCCGGTCATTCTGATGAGTTATGCGTCAACCGTTCTTCCGATTATCATATCCACCTATGTAGGCTCAAAAATAGAAAACTTCTTTAAAAAGGTAATCCCTAGCGTCGTGAGAACATTTTTGGTTCCGTTTTTCACATTGTTAGTTATTGTACCCTTAGCATTGATTGTGATTGGACCTCTCTCGACCTGGGCAGGTCAACTGCTTGGGGCAGCAACCCTCTTTGTGTATAACTTAAGTCCAATTATTGAAGGCATAATCATGGGCGCTTTCTGGCAAGTGTTTGTTATCTTTGGATTACACTGGGGACTTGTTCCTATCGCTATGAACAACTTAGCAGTGCTTAAATTCGATCCCATTCTTGCGGCTACGCTGGGAGCTTCCTTTGCTCAGACAGGCGTCGTACTGGCGATTTTGTTTAAAACCAAAAATGTAAAACTGAGATCACTTTCCATTCCAGCTGTCATCTCCGGGATTTTTGGTGTGACAGAACCAGCGATTTACGGGATTACATTACCACGTAAGAAACCATTTATTTTAAGCTGTATAGCATCTGCAGTAGGCGGCGGTATTATAGGAATGATGGGAACTAAAGGCTACATCATTGGTGGATTGGGTATTTTCGCTATCCCGAGCTATATCAGTCCGGCAGGAATAGACAACGGATTTTATGGGGCTGTTATCGGTATCCTGGTAAGCTTTGTATTAGGTTTCTTGCTTATGTTCTTTGGCGGATTTAAAGATGATGAAGTGAAAGAAGCAAAAAAGGAAGACAGCACACCAGGTGCAGCCAAAGGAGAAGTTTTAGTAAAACAAGAGACGGTGATGAGTCCATTAAAGGGTGAAGTGAAGTCTTTATCTGAAGTAACAGATGAAGCCTTTTCAACAGGTGCTCTGGGTAAAGGGATTGCCATTGAACCTTCTGAAGGTAAGGTCGTTTCACCTGTAGATGGTGTATTAACCTCATTATTTTCGTCAGGTCATGCGATTGGAATTACAAGTGACCACGGTGTTGAGGTCCTCATCCATGTAGGCAAAGATACGGTCAAATTAAAAGGCAAGCATTTTTATCCTAAAGTGAAACAGGGAGATGCTGTTAAAAAAGGCCAGCTGCTTATGGAGTTTGATATGGAAGCTATAAAAGAGGCTGGTTATGTTTTGACCACACCTGTTATCGTTGCCAATACTACGAATTACCTGGATGTCATTGAAACAGAGAAGAAGGCGATTGAGTATCAAGAGGATTTATTGACCGTCGTAGTCTGATCCTAATTAAATGTTGAGGAGGAATTAAACAATGAAAAATACAACTAAATTGGAATTTCCACAAGGGTTTTTATGGGGAGGTGCAACGGCTGCCAACCAATTTGAAGGTGGATATAATGAAAAAGGTAAAGGCTTAAGCACTGCTGATGTGATTACGGCTGGAACGCATACGACTTCCCGAAGAATTACACCTATACTGGAAGAAGGAGTGAACTATCCGAGTCACGAAGCTATTGATTTTTTCCACCGCTATCAAGAGGATATCCGCTTATTTGCGGAAATGGGATTCAAGGTCTTTAGAATGTCCATTGCATGGTCAAGAATATTTCCTAACGGAGATGATGCAGAGCCGAATGAGCAAGGCTTGCAGTTCTATGATCGTGTATTCGCAGAATTGAAAAAGTATAATATTGAGCCTTTGGTTACGATCTCACATTATGAAGCACCGTTTCATTTGACCCAAAAATATAATGGTTGGTCAGATCGCAGAGTTGTAGATTTTTATGTGAGATATTGTGAAGTGCTTTTTAATAGATACAAAGATGTCGTAAAATACTGGTTAACCTTTAATGAAATCAATATTTTAACCTTGTCATTTGGCGCGTTCATGGCTGGAGCTATGATGCCGGAGGGGAATGGAGAGCTTGTCCATGCTACAGTGAAGGATGAGCAGGTTCTGTATCAGGCGTTGCATCATCAATTTATTGCCAGTGCAAAGGCTGTAAAGCTGGGCCATGAAATCAACAAGGACTTTAAAATCGGTTGTATGATTGCTTATATGTGTTCCTACCCACTTACATGTCATCCTGATGATATTCTACTGGCTCAACAAAAGGATAATTTAAGTAATTTCCTATGCTCAGATGTTCAAGTAAGAGGAGCTTATCCGGGATTTGCCAAACGCTATTTTAGAGATCATAATATTCAGATCAAAATGCAAGAAGAGGATGAGGACATCTTAAAAGAAGGCTGCGTAGATTTTTATACCTTCAGTTATTATTCATCTACTTGTGTCAGTGCAGACCCCAATCAGGAGAAGGTGGGTGGGAATTTGTCCATGGGGTTAAAGAATCCTCATTTGAAAGCAAGTGCCTGGGATTGGCAGATCGATCCACAGGGATTGAGATGGTCCCTCAATAACATTTATAATCGATATGAAATTCCGTTAATGGTTGTGGAGAATGGTCTGGGCGCCGTGGATACTGTGGAAGAAGACGGCTCCATTCACGATGATTATCGAATTGATTATCTGAAGCAACACATTGAGCAAATGAAAGAAGCGATTGCTGATGGAGTAGACCTAATAGGGTATACGCCTTGGGGATGTATTGATCTGGTAAGCGCGGGAACCGGTGAAATGAAAAAGCGTTATGGGTTTATATACGTTGATAAGGATAATGAAGGCAAAGGGACACTTGCCAGATCCAGAAAGAAGAGCTTTTATTGGTATAAGAATGTGATCGAAACCAATGGAGAGCAGCTGGATTAATTTTAGTGCCTGTTTCATAAAAGTCATACCGTCAGCGCGTGCCCATTTTAATCGGTACGCGCTG
>RCUF01000337.1_pt1 | contig 17645 bp, 13 predicted proteins | sample 2166311 | NCBI WGS metagenome assembly RCUF01 (sample SAMN09932608, study PRJNA488358) | compost metagenome | feature: garden; material: soil; isolation source: compost soil in 4-hydroxybenzonitrile-enriched culture | place: Germany: Experimental Botanical Garden Goettingen | collected 2016-01-27
GTCAAATATTGATCACGTTCCCATTGGTGTACTTGTGTACGGAACATGTCCCATTCGATAGCTTTCAATTCATAGAAGTGAGTCAGTGCGTGTTCGCCGAGTGCATCAGCAACCAATTCGCTGCGCAGCATTTCGTCCAGACTTTCTTTGAGGTTAGCTGGCAAACTTGGAATTCCTTCTTCGATCAATTCTTCTTCAGTCATGATATAAATATTGCGATCTATTGGAGCTGCGAGTGGCAATTCGTTCTTAATTCCGTCAAGACCTGCTTTGAGCATTACAGCAAGTGCAAGGTATGGGTTAGCTGAAGGGTCCGGGTTACGAACTTCAATACGGGTACTAAGACCGCGAGAAGCCGGGATACGAACCATTGGGCTACGGTTACTGGAAGACCAAGCAACATAGCAAGGAGCCTCATAACCAGGAACAAGGCGTTTGTATGAATTAACTGTTGGGTTAGTAATAGCTGCATACGCACGTGCATGCTTCAGAATACCTGCCATATAATGGCGTGCATCTTTACTCAAGCCAATTGAATCATTCTCATCTACAAATGCATTTACTTTGCCTTTGAATAGTGATTGATTACAATGCATACCCGAACCACTTACACCATACAATGGTTTCGGCATAAATGTCGCATGTAAGCCGTGATGACGAGCAATTGTTTTAACTGCCAATTTAAAGGTTTGAATTTGGTCTGCCGCTTTAATTGCCTTTGCATATTTAAAGTCAATCTCATGTTGGCCAGGAGCTACTTCATGGTGGGAAGCTTCGATTTCAAAGCCCATCTCCTCCAATTGCAAAACAATTTCACGACGGCAATTTTCACCAAGATCTGTTGGTGCAAGATCAAAGTAACCACCTTGGTCATTCAACTCCATAGTTGGGTTACCCTTCTCATCTGTCTTGAACAAGAAAAACTCCGGCTCCGGGCCTACGTTCATTGCTGTATAACCTAATTCTTCCGCTTCCTTAAGGGCACGTTTCAAAATTCCACGAGGACAGCCTTCAAATGGAGTTCCATCCGGCATATACACATCACAAATCAGTCGACCAACACGACCCTCAGTTACCCAAGGGAATATTACCCATGTTTCAAGGTCTGGATATAAGTACATATCGGACTCTTCGATCCGAACATAACCTTCGATCGATGAACCGTCAAACATCATTTTGTTATCAAGAGCTTTTTCCAATTGGCTTACCGGAATCTCTACATTTTTAATTGTTCCAAGTAGATCGGTAAATTGCAAACGGATAAAGCGAACATTTTCTTCCTTGGCAATGCGCATAATATCTTCTTTTGAGTAACTCAACATAACCTCTCCCAACGTTTATAATTTGAAAAAGCGAGACAATTCTCCCTGAATAAGGGATACTTGACCCGGTCTTTTACCGGTTACCAGCTGTTGCTTCAACATACGATAAAGCTGTGAATCACTCATCTCTTTCCGTTTCTCTTCCGTGTCTCTATTCATCACGGTCGCTTCTTCGGATTCCTTGTTCATCGGATTCATAACTTGCTTAATGCCAGCAATATTGACACCTTTATCAATGAGACCCTTAATTTCAAGGAGGCGCTCAACATCGTTAAATGAAAACAGACGCTGGTTCCCTGAAGTACGTGCAGGCACAATAAGCTCATGCTGTTCATAATATCGGATTTGACGTGCAGTTAAATCCGTGAGCTTCATTACGATACCGATTGGAAACAATGCCATATTTCTCCGAATATCATCACTCATCGCTCTCAACCTTCCAGTAAATGATCTTATCTATAATTCTATGTAAACTATCCTAACATGTCAATACAAATGTTAGAATAACTCACAAAAAGCTGATCATTCAGGTTAAAAACGTGATTACAGCAGCTCCCGATCCTTCATTGTCTGCAAGGCTGTAAGAAGTCCAAACTTCACATGAGAGTAAGTTAACCCGCCCTGCATATACGCTATATATGGATCGCGAATCGGGGCATCAGCTGATAATTCTAGGCTACCGCCTTGAATGAAGGTTCCGGCTGCCATAATTACTGGGTGTTCATAGCCAGGCATATCCCAAGGTTCTGGAACAACATGACCATCAACGGCAGCTGCACGCTGAATCCCCTGTACAAAAGCTATCAATTGCTGTGAACCGCTGAAGGAAATTGCCTGGATTAAATCACTGCGGTGATCATTCCATTTTGGCCGGCTTTGAAAGCCTGCCTGCTCAAATACTGCGGCTGCGAGCACACTTCCTTTTACCGCTTGTCCTACAAGTGTCGGGGCAAGGAACAGCCCTTGATATATTCCTCTAGTCGTCCCTAACATCGCCCCGACCTCACCACCAATGCCTGGAGCAGTTAGTCTATACGCGGACAATTGAACCAAATGTTCCCGTCCTGCTATATATCCGCCTGTCTCTGCTATTCCGCCACCCGGATTTTTGATTAACGAACCGGCAACCAAATCCGCACCGACTTCAGTAGGTTCTTGAAGCTCTGTAAATTCACCGTAGCAATTGTCAACAAATACGATTACATTCGGATTTATTTCCTTCACACGGCGAACCATTTCTCCGATCTGTTCTACAGAGAATGAGTCTCTCCACTCATACCCTCGTGAACGCTGAATACCGATTACTTTGGTCTCAGACTTCATTTTAACCTTTACCGCATCCCAGTCAACTGTTCCATCTTCCAGCAGCATTACTTCGTCATAATGAATTCCGAAATCCTGAAGCGAACCAGTGCCATCACCTGACTTCCCGATCACCTTATGTAAAGTATCATATGGACGGCCCGTAATGTACAACAGTCTATCCCCAGGACGGAGAACACCAAACAATGCCGTTGCGATCGTATGAGTTCCTGACGCAAAATGCGGACGCACAAGCGCCGCCTCTGCGCCGAAAACATCGGCGTACACAAGGTCAAGCACTTCGCGTCCGCGATCATTATACGCATAACCCGTAGATCCTGCAAAATGGAAATCGCTCACTTGGTGTTTTTGAAATGCCTCGATGACCTTCCACTGATTCCGGTCAACGATTGAATCAATTTCACGGAATTTGGAATCCGCCTTCCGTTCTGCTTCTTCCAACCAGCCTACAATTTCCTCTGAAAATACTGCCATGATACCCTTACCTCTCCCTTACGTTCCCCTAGGTGTTATTCTAACCTTAATCATATAATTATTATTACTTATTATCCAGCTTCAAATCCTCAGTTCGAAGTGTCATAAGCTCCAATTTGCCCGGAGATCCACCTCCATATTGATTGAGCAAACGTACCGCCTGATGACGAACCGCTCGTTCAATAATATTACGGACATATCGCGCATTACTGAAAATTTGCTCGCTTTCACACTTTTCTCGAAGGAGATGCTGTTTTAGCTTAAGGATGGCCTGTGGCATCATGGTATAGTCCCGAGCTCTTACCATGCCCTCAGCGATTTGAATCAATTGGTCAATCGTATAGTCAGGGAAATCCATCTGGATTGGAAACCGTGAAGGTAAGCCTGGATTAGTAGACAGGAAGAAATCCATCTCATCAGAATAACCAGCAAGGATAAGAATGAACTGATTTTTCTGGTCTTCCATCGCTTTTACAAGAGTATCAATTGCTTCCTTTCCAAAATCCTTCTCTCCACCACGTGCAAGACTGTAGGCTTCATCAATAAACAATACCCCACCAAGCGCCTTCTTAATCAGGTCTCTCGTTTTTTGAGCCGTATGTCCGATGTATTCACCAACTAGATCCGCTCGTTCCACTTCAATCAAATGCCCCTTGTTCAGCACGCCCATTCTTTGAAACATCTTGGCAACAATTCTTGCAACCGTCGTTTTTCCAGTCCCGGGATTACCTTTAAACACCATATGATACACCTGAGCTCCAGTCAGTAACCCTGCTTCCGAGCGCATCGTCGCAATTTGCAGCAAAGCGAAAATTTCAAACATAAGCTCCTTGATATGATCGAGTCCAATAAGACCGTCCATTTCTTTTTGCAACTCTGCGAATTGCCCCTGCTGCTGAACTCCTTTCGCAGACCCTAATGGGTCACTATCGGGTACAGCTTGCGATAACAATGGAGGCTCGGAACTTCTCAATATTACATTAATCTGTCTGGAAGGCCTCTCTTCCGAAGAACCGCTGCTGGCCATCACACGTCCTGACATATGTAGATCACCCCATTATATAGTGGCTCCAAAACTTCTTGTTAGACACGCACATATAGAATGTATTCTCTCTTCTTGTCCGTTATTAGAAGTTTTATCATTTCCAGCCAAAGATGATCGCGATCTGGTCCATTTTCCATTTGGTATAAGCTAGTATTTCTCTAGCTGTCTTCTGCGTCGGTTTAAGAACCTTCGTTTCTGTCAAAGATAGCTTAGGATCAGAGTAACCCAGCATCTGAGAGATTTCTAAAGCTCTGTTCCCGTGGTAGGTATGGGTCATAATAAGAGCCGTCTTTAATCCATGCTCCTCCATAATTTCCTTACTGAATTTCAGATTCTCATAGGTGCTGGTAGCTTTATTTTCAAGCAATATTTTATCTCTGGGAACTCCATGAGCCTCAAGATAAATTGCCATTCCCTCTGCTTCCGTATATCGATACTCCGGTCGGTCCAACCCTCCGGTCAAAATAAACACTTGAAACTTGCCGTCCCTATAATCCTTCAGACTTAACTGCAATCTCTCTTCCAGACCTGGACTGGGTTGATCCCCCCACATAGCAGCGCCAAGTAAAATTCCTGCGTCAGCAGGCGTTGCCATTTGCTTCACAACAGCAGGATTCCGCTCAATACTTCCGATTTGCGCAATAACATAAACGAGCCATAATATGCATACCAGCAATAACAATAACGTCCATCTAAACATCCGTCTTCGCCAAGATCGCCGGGGGCGACTTGCAGATCCTGAATAGGTTTTCTTATTCGATACGAACATGCTTACCTCCGAATTATATAGAATCACCTTGAGCGAATTCGCTTCGATAATGATTCAATGACATTTCAAAAAACGGAAAATCGTGATTTTGAATTGCATGCAGCACTTCCTGTGCTGTTTCAGTGGCCATATCGTAATCTCTGACACTGATAAACCCTTTGCTTAAAGCCTCATCCAGCTCATCCTCATCCAGCAGAAAAACTTCACCACTTTTTAACACGACTATATCCAGATACAAATCGTCAAACCAAGGTACTCCTTGATCGGTAACCCCTTGAGTTTTACAGACATCGATATACCACTCTACGATCTCTCCCATATCATCAAACATAGCGGTTATGACATAATGTACTCCTTTTGGATAATACTGTAGCCAAATATAGCCCTTATCTGCAATCCGAAAAGTATGTCCACCATATGTTTTCCACAGAGGATCACGCAGTGCATTAATGCTGTATGCCGTAACATAGCCTGTAAAATCATCACTCTCAACAAATCTGGATTTAAATTGACGCTGGGTTACTCTGCGCCAATTCGCGCGGTCTCCGAATTTACGTTTCATGGCATTAACCCTCTCAAAACAATGTACCTTCAGCTTACCATATTTAATAGACAGTCTCAAAAACGATTTTTCAAGGACAAGCTCCTGCGCAAACAAAGAGGTACAGGCTCCTTAATATAAGAACCTGTACCTCTTGATATAACAACAATTTTCCATCAACCGTTAGTGCTTATACCCGATCCATCATTTCCTGCTGGAGTATCTGGTATTCCACTATCCGGGCTCGTGCCATTATCCAGTGGTACACCCGTGTCACTATTGCCTGAAGAGTTACCTCCTCCGGTATCTCCAGAGGATGTTCCTCCAGTACCCCCACTACCGTTTCCATTTCCATTGCCATTACCGTTTCCTGTTCCAGGACTTTGACCGCTATTCCCTCCAGATGAACCGTTGCCGGGTTGACCGTTTCCATTACCCGGTAATGTTCCTTGATCACCTGTTGGAGGTGTAACTCCGTCAGTTCCAGTTCCATTTCCACTGCCTGGCCCCTCTGGCAGACCCTCTCCATTACCATTAAGGCCTGGATCAACTTCATCCATCGGCGGTTCATCTGCGACTATAAGAACCTGAACTGTATTCGAAGGATCACTTTCAGTATTATTTACCGGATCATAGGCTCTTACATAATATTCATAGCCCGTGCCCGCGACAACACCAATATCTTCATAAGACGTTCCTACTGAATCCATATAGTGAGAGAACTCAGTCTGCGTGTTATCTTTCCGATAAATACGGTAGACTACATCACTTTGACTAACTCCAGTCCAGCTCAATGATATTACTCCGGTATCCTCACTGTAGGAGGCTGACAAGCCTGCAGGTGCCTCAACCGTTTGCTCCGGCTCCGGTTCCGGCTTCTGCAGATTTTTGGGTACTGGGAAGTCTTTAACCGGAACTCCCTTCAGGGCTTCCTCCATAATTGCTGCAAACATCGCTGCTGTCTGTCCACTGCTGCCATTCAACAGATGGTTCTTATCCGGCTTGTCATAGCCCATCCAGATCGCTGCCGTCCATTCAGGCGTATAACCAACGAACCAAACGTCACGATTCTTTTTGCTGTTCAGGCCATTGATACCATGCTGCGTTGTTCCTGTCTTGCCAGCAACCGGACGACTAATCTTCGCGCGTTTACCAGTACCGTCATTAACGACGTTCTGCAGCATTTCTGTCATGTAATACGCAGTCTGTTCACTAATGACTTGCTTTGATTTCGGCGGATTGTGTTTATATCTCTCGACTCCATCATGATCCACGATCGATTTAATCGAATACGGAGCATTATATTCGCCACCGTTAGCAAATACACTGAATGCTCCTGCCATTTCCAATGTGTTCGTACCATGGGTCAGACCGCCAAGTGCAATCGCAAGGTTGCGATCATCCTTGTCCATCTTGATGCCCATTTCTTCAGCATACCTTACGCCTGTCTTCACTCCGATTTCATTCAATAGCCATACAGCTGGAATATTCTCGGATCTGGTCAAGGCGGTTGTCAAATTGATTGACTTAGAATAACCATGCAGGTTTTTCGGACAATAGTTTCCGAAGCACTGCTGCTCGTTACTGATCATCGAATCAGGTGAATATTTCTCGCTTTCAAGCGCAGGTGCATAAGATACGATCGGCTTGAATGCGGAGCCAGGCTGACGTCGGCTATCAAGTCGACTGAAGCCTTTACGCTGGTAGTCACGTCCACCCAGAACAGCAACGAGACTGCCATTTGCATGATTCATGATCACGATTGAACCCTGAACCTGTTGATCGTCTTTGCTCTTTTCAAAGTAATCATCGTTGGCAAATGCCTTTTCGACTGCTTTCTGAGCCTGGGCATCCATCGTGGTATAAATTTTATACCCGCCACGGTTCAGTTGGTCTTCTGTCAGACCAAATTTCTCCTCAGCCTCTTCAATTACATAATCCTTAAATGCCAGATAGCTTTGATTTTTGACCGGGGGCTCATAAGTATATTCTACTGCTTTAGCCTCATCCCGTTCAGCAGCATTAATGTAGCCCTCCTGAAACATCAAATCAAGCACTACAGCACGACGTTGTTTGGATAATTCCGGATTTTTCAACGGATTGTATCTTGATGGACCCTTAGGCATTGCTGCCAACGTAGCCATTTCCCACAAATCCAAATCATTTAAATCACTTTTTCCAAAATACCGTATGGAAGCAGCCTTGATCCCATAAACCGTACCCCCGAAACTAATACGATTTAAGTACAGCGTTAAAATTTCATCTTTCGTATGTTGACGTTCTAACGCCATCGCAATCGACATTTCAGTAGCTTTACGGAAAAACGTCTTGTCTGAGCTTAAGAAAATATTTTTGGCTAATTGCTGTGTAATCGTACTTCCGCCCTCAACCATGGAGCGTGCTGCAATATCTTTAACCGCTGCGCGTCCAATAGACCATAGATCAACCCCGTTATGCTCGTTGAAACGTCTGTCTTCTGTCGCGATAAATGCATTTAAAAGGAGCTTAGGAATGTCTTCATGATCCACGGGCTCACTTTTATCTATTGACAATTCTCCCATGAGGTTGCCGCTGCGGTCATAAACTTTTGAAGTTTCATAAATTTGCAGTTTGTCCCCATTCTCGGCTAGTATCTTCTCGCCGCTAACCGTAATGTACAAATACCCTGCAATCGCACAAAATATCGCAATCGCCGCGGTAAAAAACATCGTCAATAACACGCGTTTCATCGTCAGTTTTTTCTTTTTATGACCCTTCGGTTTTCCTGGCTTCCGATCTGGCGTTGTGCTTCTAGTCAACCTAGAAGTTTTCTTTGTAGACATGAATTTCTCTGACTCCCTTCATACTGATCAATGATGGCATTGTATTCAATAAACGGATCAGTATTATTATGCTCGGAAAGAAAAGAACAACCTCGTTTCAGGTTGCTCCGCTCCACTTCCTATAGCATTAAACGTATCGAATTTAAAAAAGTTTCAGTCAGAACTTATCCTTCATTCTGAGTATCTTGCATAAGTGAAACATTACGCTGTGGCTGGAAGGTTGAAATCGCGTGCTTGTACACCATTTGCTGACGTCCATCACTATCAATCACAATGATATAGTTGTCAAACGCTTTAATCGTTCCTCTGATCTGAAAACCGTTTGTTAGAAAAACAGTAACAGGGATGCTCTCTTTACGCATTTGGTTCAGGAACGTATCTTGGATGTTAATGGATTTGTTCATTAGCGGTACCCCCATAAGAATCAATTAGTAGTGTTTAGAATTATATTCAAGATCAGTAAGAAACTTTCCTGCTATTATATCACGAGCAGAATCCAAAATCGTGGAAAACTTTTCGCCCTCCCCCAGATCAATCCATGAGATATCAGCCATATGGCGGAACCATGACAACTGCCGTTTTGCAAATCTTCGAGTATCCCGCTTCAGCTTCTCCACAGCAACACTTAGCGGGACGTCATCTACAAGATGCTCCACGATTTCCTTATAACCTAATCCCTGCATGGATACGAGTTGACGGGCATAGCCCTGATTCAGCAGATTTTGTATCTCTTGAACGAGGCCCGACTCCATCATTTGATCGATACGCTGTTCAATACGGTTATATAGCATTTTACGGTCCATTGTCAAACCGATGATGCAGAGATGATATGGAGACTGCTTAATCTGCTCCTCTAATCGTGAAGATAATGTGTCCCCGGTTAGATGAAATACTTCTAGAGCACGAATGACTCGGCGGACATCATTTGGATGAAGCCGTTCTGCTGATTTTGGATCTACAGCGGCTAGTTTGGCATGCAGCACTTCCGGTCCTTCCTGATCTGCGATTTGCTGCTGAGCAAGACGGAATTCTTCATCTGCTCCCGCTTCGATAAATTGATACTCGTAGCATACCGATTCTATATAAAGACCCGTACCACCTACGATAAAGGGCAGCTTTCCCCGGCCATGAATAGCCGGAATGAGCTCCTTGCACCATTCCTGGAACTGGGCCACTGAAAATGCTTCATCAGGCGAAAGCACATCAATCAGATGATGGGGAACCCCCTGCATTTCTTCTGTTGTGATTTTCGCTGTACCGATATCCATCCCGCGGTAGACCTGCATCGAATCCCCCGATATAATTTCGCAGGAGAACATCTTGGCTAGCTCAATGCTTAGGCTTGTCTTGCCAACTGCCGTTGGTCCAACAAGTACAAGCAGTTTAGGTTTGTCGTTAGTGCTCAAGCGAAATCACTCCGTAAACAATTTTAGTATGGGATCTCTCCACAGGATCAAATCCGAGCCGTTCAAACTCACCGCTGCCCTTCTTTTCCTTTAGAACGACACTTTTTCGTGCCACTCGCTTGGCCTCTGCGATGACGTCCTCAGACAGGCAGTCATTATTTGCGAACATACGGAGCGGCGAAATTGCAGATGATTCCATGATCGGGTCACGAAACATAGGGTCAAAATACACGACATCAGCGCTCTTGTCAGGCATCTCACGCAGTGCAGCAAGATGATGGATACACCGTGGCTTTATTCTCCGCAGGGCATCGTCAAAAGCCTGAATTCCAGATACATAGGATCGGAAGCCTTCACGCAACAAAACCCATAGAGGAAGTGAGTCTTCAAGAGCTATAACTTCGCCATTTGGTCCTGCCGCAAGCGAGAAAACGGCTGAATCCGACCCAAGTCCGGCGGTACAATCGATAATAGTGTCACCAGGCGTTACTTTTGTAACATCCAGCATTGTGTCATTTTGGCCTTTTAACAGCCGTTTTGCACGTACAAAAGCCATACTGGGATGAAACATAAATGACTCTCCATCGGATCGTATCAGTCTTGCTCCACCTTCTACAATAACTAGTATATCTGTGTTGCCATAACGCTCAGACAATTTAGACACAGAGGTCCGGTTTCTGCGAACATATTGTACCCCCGATTCTATGGATAGTGCCTTTGCTCGCTCTACCGCCTCAGGTGCTTCATTGTCTCCCGTCGTAATAATCAATTACCATTTCCTCCGTTCACATTACCCGTTTAAACAATTTTTCCAAATCATAAGCTGAAAAAGAAATTACAATCGGCCGACCATGCGGACAAGTATATGGCTGCTTGCAAGCACCGAGTCTCTGAATTAACGTATTTGCCTCTTCTGGCGTTATTTTCTGATTAGCCTTTATCGATGCTTTACAAGAAACAAGTATGGATGATTTTTCTCTTAGCTTCGCCAGATCAATACTGCGTTCATTGAGAACCCATTCGGCCATTTCTTCAATGATGGCTGTCTCTTCACCGGATGGAAACCAATACGGATGTGAGACCACACGGAATGTTCCGCCTCCGAAGTGTTCCAAAATGACCCCGGCTTGTTCGAACCAATGAAGCCGTTCTTTGATTTTTTCACTCTCAGCCGAGGTAAACTCAAGAGTAATCGGAATGAGCAGCTCTTGGGAAGCGTCAGCAGGGTGACCAAATTTTTCGAAATAATATTCATAGTTGACTCTCTCATGGGCCGCATGCTGATCGATTAAATATAAACCCTCTTCATTTTGGGCAATTAGATAAGTGCCATGATGCTGACCGATCAGTGATAGTTCAGGAAAAGCCGGAAGTTCCGGTTTTTGCTCTGGTGAAGAATATAATGCTTCAGGAATCTGTACTTTAGCATTATACGAATTACTGTTGTTCGGTTTGCCTGAAGCACCTGATACAGGGGGTACAGCAGTCCCACCGGTATATCTTGCTCTGTCACCGGTAGATATTTGCTCACGCACTGTATAACCGCTGTTAGGAACGTTTTTTTCAATCGGCGCATTAGTAGTGTCCCGGTTGCTATATCCCCCTTGAGGGCTGTTTATTTCAGTCTGAGAAGGAGCCTCAGATTGTTTATATTGTATATTCTCATTGCGCTGCGATTGGAAGTGGAACTGCTCTTGAATGACAGACTTGGATTCTCCTCTTCCAATATTTTGCTTCACCACTTGAGGAATGAGAACTTGTTCGGAAAGTAAACCGCGAATACTATCCTCCACAAAAGCATTAAGCTCAGCTTCTTTGCTGAAACGGACCTCAAGCTTGGCTGGATGAACGTTAACATCAACCAATGAAGGATGCATGTCGAGCATCAACACAACAAGCGGGTAACGATTAATAGGAAGCAGCGTATGGTATGCTCTTAAAATAGCTTGATGAAGACCCTGATTTCGAATGTAACGGCCGTTAATAATCGTAGACATTCCTCCGCGATTTGAACGAGTCAATTCAGGCAATCCAATATATCCTGATAATTTATAATCCAGGTTTTCTGAAGAAATGCTGACCATTTTTTTTGACGTATTTATGCCATAAATGGATGCAATCACCTGAAGCATATCTCCGCCGCCTTGACTTTGGAGCAATGTATTTCCATTATGACGCAAAATAAAAGCTATTTCCGGATGGGCCAGAGCCTGCCTGTACATCACGTCTGATACATGACCGAGCTCGGTCTGAATCGTCTTCATATACTTAAGCCTTGCCGGAGTATTATAAAATAATTCCTTGATCGTGATATCAGTACCTTTAGGGGCTGCTGTCTGCTCATTTTCTTTTAATGTGCCGCCTTCTATAACGACAACCTGACCTAGTCCCGTATCATTGTTGCTTGAGAGCAGACGAACCTTGGATACCGCCGCTATACTCGGCAATGCCTCTCCACGGAAGCCAAGACTGCGTATTTGAAACAAATCACGGCCGGAGAGCAGTTTACTTGTAGCATGTCGGTAAAAAGCCGCCTCACAATCCTCCGGATCAATGCCGCTGCCATTATCAACAACTCGAATGAGTTCAAGTCCGCCTTCTTCAATCAAAACTTCGATTTTTGTCGCTCCGGCATCAATCGCGTTCTCTACTAACTCTTTGACAACGGATGAAGGGCGTTCTACAACCTCACCTGCGGCAATCTGATTCGCGATATGTTCATCAAGCACTACAATTTTACCCACTGCTTGTCCCTCCTTGCATAACATCCTTGATCACGAATAATTACTGATAATAAACCTACAGATGTTTCGATTTTGCTTTCATTTCATTAATTAATTGCATGGCCTGAAGCGGGGTCATATTCATCAAATCAGCATCTTTAACCATGTTAACTATTTCTCTTAAAACATGATCCTCAGAGCTGCCCGAAGCTTTTCCTCCGCTTTTTTTAGCCGGTGGCTCATCTCCAAAAATGGATAACTGAACAACCTCGTTACGATTAGACTTTTCTGTGCGAACTTCTGTAGCTATACTCCCCTGATCCGTAGCTGCTGTCTCCACTGAACCCGTTCTTTGCGTCGCTGCAGCGGCTTGCTCGAATCCTTGAAGCAGACCATAAGCTCTATCTATTATATCACCGGGAAGTCCAGCCAGCCGGGCACAATAAATACCGTAGCTGCTATCTGCAGCTCCTGGAATCAGCTTGCGCAGGAAATGTACCTTCTCGCCACTCTCCTGTACAGCCATGCAATAATTTCTAAGTCCTGGAAGACTGCTCTCCAAATGCGCCAGCTCATGAAAATGCGTCGAGACAAGCGCCTTGCAGCCAATATGATGATATACATACTCAATAACAGCCTGAGCGATTGCCATACCTTCGCTAGTAGAAGTTCCGCGCCCCAGCTCATCAATGATGATCAGGCTTCGAGATGTTGCTTTTTCAGTCATGACCTGAATATCAGCCATTTCAACCATAAAGGTGCTTTGACCACCGATCAGATCATCTGCTGCCCCAATCCGGGTAAATATACGGTCAATCATCGGAACCTCAGCTTGTGCTGCAGGTACGAAGCTGCCCATTTGCGCCAAAATAGAGATGAGCGCTACTTGTCTCATATAAGTGCTTTTTCCTGCCATATTGGGACCGGTAATAAGCAAAATGCTAGCTTCTTCTTTGCTCAGGTGTGTTCCGTTGGAAATAAACGCGGAATCATTCATCACCGACTCTACAACCGGATGTCTGCCCTGGTCGACTACTAAATCAAATCCGTCCGTTAGAACTGGCTTCACGAATCCACTATCCGCTGCGACAGCAGATAACGAGCGGTACACGTCGATCTCGGCAATCTGCTCCGCCAGACGCTGCAATCTGGAGATCTCTGCAGCTATAGACACACGCAGCTCGTTAAAGAGGGCAAATTCAAGGTCAACCATCTGCTCTTCTGCTTCCAGAATTAGCGTCTCTTTCTCCTTTAGCTCCGGAGTAACAAAACGTTCTGCGTTCGCCAGCGTTTGCTTGCGTTCATATCGTCCTTCAGGCAGAGTCGATAAATTCGACTTGGTCACCTCGATGTAGTACCCAAACACCTTGTTGTAGCCGATTTTTAGCGACTTGATTCCAGTAGCCTGGCGTTCAGCGGCTTCCAGCTCGGCAATCCAGCGTTTTCCGTTAACTCCTGCTTCCCGAAGCACATCCAGTTTTTCATGGAAGCCATTCTTAATAATCCCTCCATCTCTCACAGAGACAGGCGGCTCGTCAGCAATTGCACGATCGATTAAATCCGCCAGATCATCGCAAGCGTCCATTCCTTCCGCAATGAAGCGTAGAGTAGACGATGAGGAGGCTTTGCAGGCCTCGATGATAGCAGGCGCTTGACGAATCGATGTCTTGAGTGCATTCATATCTCGTCCATTTGCGTTACCATATGCAATCCGTCCAGTAAGGCGTTCGAGATCATAAATATTTTGCAATAGTCCTTTCAGATCTTCACGTAAAATAAAATCACGATGCAGCGATTCAACTGCCTCAAGACGTTGTTCAATTCGATTTTTCTGCAAAAGAGGCTTGTCTATCCAACGGCGCAATAGTCTAGCACCCATCGAAGTCTCTGTTCGATCCAGAAGCCATAATAAAGAGCCTTTCTTTGAGCGCTCACGAACCGTTTCAACCAATTCCAGGTTGCGTCGTGTGAAAGGATCAAGAATCATATATTGCTCCGGCTCATACGTGGAAATTTTCGTTAATTGTCCAAGCGAGCGTTTTTGAGTCTCGCTGAGATATCCAACTAATAGTGAAATACACTGTTGACGCTCAGGCTCCAGTCTGATCCAAGCCGATTCACCAAACTGTTTGCGGGCGGTCTCTTCCTTCTCCTTATCCCAAGCGGTATACACAACAGGTTTGCCTATAGATGACGACTGTTCAGAGATCCAATTCAATAAAATCTCGTCGCCGATCATTTCAGATGGATCATAAAGAGCCACTTCATCCCGAAGCCATTTGTTGTTCGACGGGGATGAAGTAACGTACAGCTCCCCTGTCGATAAGTCGCAGGTCGCTACTGCCATAACACCTTCACGTTCAGTCAGGCACAAAATATAGTTGTTCGATACTTCACCGACAACCTTGCCTTCCATAACCGTACCCGGTGTGACAACACGAACAATTTCGCGTCGAACTACGCCTTTTGCAGCCGCAGGGTCTTCCACCTGTTCGCAAATCGCAACCTTGTACCCTTTTTCGATTAGACGATAAATATAGTTGTCTGCCGAATGATAGGGCACGCCGCACATCGGGATTTTTTCTTCGACGCCGCCCTCTCTTCCAGTGAGCGTAATCTCCAGCTCCTTAGAAGCTAAAATTGCATCATCAAAAAACATCTCATAAAAATCACCCAATCGAAAAAACAGAAAGGCGTCCTTCGCTTGGGCTTTCACACTCAAATATTGTTGAATCATCGGCGTATAGGTAGCCATGAGTAACCTCCAAGTAACCATTCATAGATTTCTATTATACCAGAAAGGGTAGGAGGCTTACGAGCGATTTTGTATTTTCCATAGTCTTCGGATATCCGCAGATTCATCCCAGGTTTGGCCGGATAGAACTGCTTCAAGAAAAGGTGAAATGTAGTTCTCGTAGCGATGATAGGTGGTCGCAGAAGTAATATCGTTAATTAATGGCGGCAAAGCGTAGCGCAACATTTTTTGGTCACCAGTATAGAACGCTTGATATATTTCATCTCTGTGTAGAGGTCGAAGCGACAATTCCCCCACATTCTCCACTATTAGTCTGGCTAATGCGACTACACCTTTTGTAACAAGAGGGGATACTAAGAAGCTCGGCAGGGTGCGATATTCAAAGCCTCCATATCCTTGTTCACGAAAATCACCGAGATTACCGTACAATGGACGACGGCGAAAGCTGCCTGGGGCCTCGATAGCTGCAACAGGTAAAGCCAAATAATTATCCAAAGCTCTAAGCAGCTCGCCAGTCAGTGGAACTCCGCTAAAATGAACGTGCCCTCCTAATGGGAAACCACGTTGTGGCATCCCCCCGGCCTGCCATAACAGTCCGTTATCTGGTATGGCGCGTTGCGCCGACCTGAAGGCATGGAGCAAATGGAGCACTACTTCACTCGGTTCACGCCCTGGAGCCGGTCGCAATTCCGCCAGTGGATACAGTTTCCTGCCCCTGTAACGTAATACATCACATCCTGCCTCGCCCTGCCGATTCAAATATCGCGAGGCAGGGACAACCTTCCGATTACCGTGGTCAAACAGTAGAAATTCCGGGTCCATTCCGAGCAAAATTTCCGGCTTAACCACTGAAAATGTATGCAATTCATCAAGCAGGCTGCACATAGCCTGAGCAAATAATGGAACCACGCTGTCATCCCGAGCATCCGGAGTGACATGAATTTCTTCAACGATAAATCTACCTTCCTCCCCAGCGTTAATGAGAACCTCCCCCAGATCAAGTCCCAGCGCGTACAGCGTCTTCACTGCTGTTCTCTCCAGACGTTTCCATAATGGCGATTGCCGATCCGGCTGTTGTTCATGCATAGAGCACATTTTGCCGCCTGTACGTAAGGGAACCGCTCTTAACGCTTTCAGATGAAAAACGCTCACTTTATATCTCCGAAAATATGCCGCCTTTATTTTTGCCCGTGCTTGATCAGGTTGTTGGTTATTGGTGTTATGATAAATTCCTGCTAATTCAAGTCTTTGCTTTATTGATTTTACCGACATGCCCTTATACTGCGTTAGTTCCGAGTTCATAATCCAATTTCTGGTTTCTGCAGCTTCCCTGTGCAGGGGTGTACCAATCTCAATCCACTCTAAAGCGTTACTTTGAAGATTATCTTGCTGTTTTAACGCTCCAGATCGCTGAATTACGCGATACGCCCCTCCAATGGTTTCCAGACAACGAAGAAGGCGACTTCTAAAGCTTCCTTGCTCAACCTGTATTCTCAAGACATGGTTAGTCATTTGCACCATAAGCCCACCCTCCTGATCGGTGAGAAGCATAAATAATTAGCCCATTTTTGCCTAAATAAACAAAAAGAGGGCAGCCGCCCTCGACGACGACGCCCCTGCCGCATATGGTAGACTATAATCCATTACAAAACTGCAACGGGATACCTGCTACGTGTTGTTCAGCCTCTTACAGTTCGTCGTCGAGGAGATCAGGATCTAAATCTTCATAATCACCGTCATCTGAACCGAAGTCGAAGTCCTTATCTTCGTCGCCCCCAGGCGCTACCAAGACGTTAAGCTTCGTTTCAGCTACCAGTTCAACGGCGAATTCCCGTTCCACACGAATGATGACGCGTCCATCCCCTGACACGCTAGCTTCAACGGTGCTTGGTTCCTGCGTTGCCTCCGCAGTGACTTCAACCGTTGAAGCGCGGTGTTTGGAATCAAGATAGCTAAGCGGCACATTTTCTACATAGGAAACCGTTTCTTTAGCAACCTCGGTCTGCGAGTTTTTGTCGTAGGAATACCAGATGTTGATATCGTAAGTACCAATAACTTCAATTCCGTCACCGGCTGCTACCGCTTCATACTGGTGGTTAATAATCCAGGCCCCCAGAATGCTTGTCGGCTTGTGAGGCGGAGTCACGGTATGTGTTACGGTAGAGAACTTACGACCTTTTCCGCAGATCGCTTTCGTGATGATCTCTCTACTTTGATATTTCGATGACATGATTAGAACCTCCTCCATACATCATTCACTACATGTGTATGCAGGGCATTCGTCTAGGGTGACAACTATTTTATCAGGTTGTTCAAAAAGTCAGATTTTGATCACGTTGTTGTGCCTTGTAGCAATTCGACTTCGAATCTTGAATTCAGCAGTAATTTAGGTGCTCACGTAGGATTTACCTACGCTCCGCTCCTAAATTCCTTTGCTTCATTCAACCTTCTCGGTGCTGAAAATC
>RCUF01000338.1_pt1 | contig 17552 bp, 8 predicted proteins | sample 2166311 | NCBI WGS metagenome assembly RCUF01 (sample SAMN09932608, study PRJNA488358) | compost metagenome | feature: garden; material: soil; isolation source: compost soil in 4-hydroxybenzonitrile-enriched culture | place: Germany: Experimental Botanical Garden Goettingen | collected 2016-01-27
GAGAGCCCAAAGGGACGGCATAAAGAGAAGCTGGGCAAAGTGTATCGCTACTTCAGTACGGTTTACTAACCTTACATATAAAGGCTAGCGTCTGAAGGGGCGCCTTTATTACTGTTATCCCTTGAATAGATTTTCATATTCCTTCACACTCAGCTTATCCATTGCGTTATTGTGACTTTCCTGTTCCTTCGAATCGTTGCTTCGTTTAGTCCTACTATGCTGACATAATAACCTTCTGCCCAGAAGTGACGATTTCGTATTTATATTTCAAATTAGCCATTAATTCACCTGTTCTTTTCGTTACACATAGTAGCTTGAACAACTCTATTATGACGTCAGCATGAAGTGGTTTTTTGTTTCGTAGGCTTCGCCAGTTCAACTGGCTAAAACCATTAATAAAAAAGGTGAAGCATCAGCCCCACCTTTTTGAAATTTAAAACTAGACGAAGTGTTTTCATTATCCCGTCATCTTCATTTTTCAGCGAGTATTCTATGGGGTTATTGGCATACTGGCAGTTGAATTATTTCCTGTACTATCTATAGCCCAAATAGTAATTGAAGAAACTCCACCTTCTAAATAAGGAACTTCCACAAATGTTGATGTGGTCTTTATTAATAGTTCTTGATTGTTATAGATCCAATATTCTTTAACACCAATGTTATCAATAGATGCTTCCCAGTTCAAAAGCAACTTCCCCTCGACAATTTTTCCAGTAACATTTTGAGGAGTTGATGGAGCTATCAAATCTGGAATTTCAATCATTAATGGTATCTTCAATTCCGTTTGAAATTCGTCTACGAACATAGTATTTTGTAAATTATTCAGTTTATTTGAAGTAACTGTAGATGGTACTAAATTTTTCACGGTTACTGGAACCTTGCTATTTGTTGTTGTTCCAGTACCTAATTCCCCTGTTCCATTATTTCCCCAAGTCATAACATTATTACTAGTAACTACTGCATTATGGTTAAATCCAGCATCAATATCTTTCGTACTAGTTAATGTTGAGACACGAACTGGGATAGTTGAACCACTAGTACTATTATTACCTAATTGTCCATATGAATTAGAACCCCAAGAATAAATTTCAGACTCGGCTCTAGCCAAACTGTGATACATCCCCGCTGAAATTTGTTTTATACCACTCAATGAAGTTAGGTTCACCGGAGTTAACCGAACAGTATGTGTTCCATCTCCTAGTTGACCATTATTGTTATATCCCCATGACCAAACTGTACCATCCTGTTTAAGAGCTAATCCATGGTATAGTCCTGATGCAATGCTATCAACACCTGAAAGACTGGATATCTTCACTGGCACAGTTTGATTATTTGTTGAACCGTTACCGAGTTGACCCTGATTATTAGTCCCCCATGCCCATACTGTGCCATCAGTTTTCAAAGCGTAGCTGAAGAACATGCCTGCACTAATAGCCTTTACACCTGATAAAGAAGATATTTTAGTTGGAATATAAGTGTTAGTAGTGCTCCCTATACCCAACTCACCATTAAAGTTAGACCCCCATGACCAAACTGTACCATCACTTTTCAATGCTAATCCATGGGTACTTCCAGCAGATATAGCCACTACAGAGTCAAAATTTTCTATTTTTTTAGGTATATACTGTTGTGAAGTAAGTGTCGTATTACCTAATTGACCAATTGTATTTTGTCCCCAGCCCCATACTGTACCATCACTCTTTAATGCTAGACTAAAAGAATTCCCCGAAGCAATTGCAGTAATAGAATTAACATTAATAGCTTGTTTTGGTACTAATGAACTTGATAAAGTACCATCACCTAGCTGACCGCTAGTATTACTTCCCCAAGACCATACAGATCCATCACTTTTAAGCGCCATTGTATTATTAGCACCTGCTGATACTGCCATTGGTAGCGATACATCTGTTTTAACAGAAACCACATTACTGCTTGATGAAATATTGCCAGCATAATCTCTAGCTTTTACAGTAAATGTATAATCCGTTCCTTCAGCAAGTCCTGTCACTGTATATCCAGTAGAATAATCAATTGTATTTCCATCAATCTGTAAGGTGTGAACTAAAGTAGTACCTCTATAAATTAGATACTCTCTCACAGCATGATTATCAGTGGACTCTTCCCAAGATAAAACAGCTGTTGTGGAAGTCTTTCCTGTCACACTTAACGGACCAGGAGCTGTAGGAGATATCGTGTCAGTTGGGAATGGAATACCGTTTACTAGTTTTCTAGTCACTTGCGATATAGTGTTTCCGATTCCAAGTTGTCCATACATGTTATTTCCCCATGACCAAAGCGATCCATCTCTTTTTACAGCCATACTGTACATTTCCCCAGCCTCGATATCTACTATGCCTTCTAAATGTGCTGAACGAACCGGTAATAAGTGCATCTGAATGCCTGATCCATCACCAAGCTCTCCATAATAATTATTCCCCCATGCCCAAACCTTACCTTCTTCAGTGAGAGCCAAAGAATGTGCATAAGAAGCTGATACTTTAACCACTTCTGTTAGTCCTTGCACTTGTTGTGGGGTCGATCGATCCACTACCGACCCATCACCTAATCGTCCACTTTCATTGAATCCCCATGTCCATACGGTTCCATCATTTCTTAGAGCAGCACCGTGCAAATATGACATATCAATCTGAATAATGTTCTTAAGACCAGTAATTTTTATTGGCGTGAGCTGTTTGTGTTCTGCTGGAGCATCATAACCTAGAATCCCTCTTATACCATAACCCCAAATCCAAACGCTTCCATCATCTAATAAAGCCATGCTGTTATAAAAGCTAGCTACTACTGAAACGACCGAATCAAGTCCTTGAACTTGAACAGGCGTTGAAGAATGGTTAATGGTTCCATTTCCTAATTGACCCAGATCATTATTCCCCCATGCCCATACTGTACCATCTTCTTTCAAAGCAATATAATGCTGCAGACCAGATGATATAGATATAACATCCTCTAATCCCTCCACTTTTGAAAGGGAAACGGCTTGTCCACGAGAATCTTCTCCCCAAGTCCATACCGTTCCATCTGGACGAAGACCAATATTTTGTGTAAGTCCAGTAGAAATCATAGTGAATTCTGCGAGCGATAAAATACTTGTTGCAACTGTTTTATTGGTTGAAGTTCCATCTCCCAATTGTCCACGATTGTTTATTCCCCAGCCCCAAACATTTCCCTGCGCATTCCATGCAAAATTGTGATCACGATATGCAGAGACTGTTGTTACATTAGCATAAAACATGAGAGGTCTACTAGATTCAGAAGGATTTCCTGCATGATCAACGGATCTAACTGTTATTGAGTATTTCTCACCTGCAACTAGATCTGTTAATAGCATCTTGGTGTCTTGTGTTGTACCAAGAAATACATCTCCATTAAATACATCGTATTCATTTACACCAGAAAGTGAGTCCACACCCGCTGACCATCTTATAAGAGCAGATGTACCTAACTGGTTAACTCTAAATAAATTCTCGGGTGCAGAAGGCGGCGTATAATCAATTTTTACGTGATCTTCAACAGATGGGCTTACATTACCCGCTTTATCAACAGAACGAGCATATACTGTTGTAATGCCTTCTTCTTTCACTGAGAATGACCCAGCGTATTCTGTCCAGTTAGTGTCAGTTCCCTTCTTAAATTCATAGCCCCGTATCAGGCTTTCTTGATCAGTGCCATCGTATACACTTACATATACAGTTTCATTTGTCCATTCGCCATCACTTAATTCAAGAGTTGGAACGGTGGGAGATGTTTTATCAAACTGTAAAATAAACTCGGCTACATCACTAGTGTTTCCTGCAAAATCCATTGTTCGCACATAAATAGGTTTATAACCATCCCCACTAACTGTTACAGGGGTAGAATAATCCAACCATGTTCCTGACTGATCTAAACGATATTGAGATTTTAATGTCCCACTCTGCTGATCAATACCATCAAAAATAGTAACTTCGAAACTGGAATTACTCCATAACTCTGGGGAGATTCCGATATTAGGTGCTGTAGGAGGAACTATATCCATATTAATTTTATACTTTTTCATCTTTTCTAAATTACCGTCTACATCTCTTGATCGATAGTAAAACAAGTTGTTCTGCTGAGTGTCTAATGAAAAGGGTTGAGAATAACGATTCCAAGTCTGTCCTCCATCAAGACTGTATTCCGAATAATCAATAGCAGAATGAGCATCGGTTCCAATTAATGAAATCGTTACAGGACTAACATAATATAAATTTAGTCCTTCTGTTCCTGTGATGTTCACAGTAGTTTCTGGTGGAAAATAATCTTGCTTAATTGTGAAATTTGTTGACTTCGGTTGTTCAATATTATTGTTATTATCAATAGATTGATAAAGAATGTTATTCACTTTTTTATCTGTAAAAATAAGTGGCTCATTGTAGGTTGACCAACTGATGCCATTATTTAAGCTGTAACGTGTTTCAGCTATTCCTGAAACAGTGCTGCTTGCAGCTAATCGAAATTCAACACTTCCATAGTAAATCCCACTCACATGTCGATTTCCTATAATGGTATGTGTTGTTACAGGAGCATCAGCGTTCGCCGATGCTCTCCCTAACTCACCATAACCTGAGAAAAGAGTAGAAATTAATACAATAATACTTATTATAATTTTAGAATATCGTTTCATAGGATTCCTCCAACATCATTTTGGGAGAAATTAATTCTCCGATTTTTCAACCTCATGCCATAATTGCCCTAGCAAAATAGGTGGGATGTAGATAGGACTCATCCATTGGTAGGTTAAATCAAGCGTAAGCTGCCCAAGCCAAAACGTTCCCTTCTCATCCAACACCATTCTCCATTTTCCGCTAGCCATCGTTTTCCCCTGATCCACTAAATTTCGCGCTTCTTCATAAGAAACTTCCGGACCTTGATAATCTTCTAGCTCTTTTAAGGCAGCTTCATAATTACGCTTCTGTTCTAGCTCCTTCTCCTCGGTGAACTCGGAATCGAATTCAACTGAGAAATCCAGACCTTTAAGTTTATGTTGTTCAATAATATCTTTGAAGGCTTCGGTGACAAATACCCATGAAGTAGCCATCTCTGGTATTTTAAACATATAAATATCTTTAGGAATCTTAGCAAAATTAAGTGCAAGTTTAATAAATCCACCAAATGATCCATCACTCATTTGGTGAACATCCGATCTCTTCCAATCTACACAATCTATAATGTTCAAAACATTAATCAAATATAAATCCAGTTCAGCATGTGAAATTGGAAGAAATTCGACCTGATCCTTAACATAAGGCTCTATAATTTGTCTTACCTTAGCAGAAACAACTGGGTCTTTACCGAAATTAGGAAAATCCTTGTAAGTTTTCTTATATAGCGTTTCTACTTTCATGGGTTTCCATATCGATTTTTTGGAACTCCCGTTGAGATCACATTTAAACGGGTGATCTTCGCTAATGTCTAAAATGCCACTTAATACCATTGATTTATCATGACATATTAACTCGTAAACTTTCATTCATATCACTCCTATTTAATATTACCGATTTCTAGTCTACCCTCAAGTAGCTCTTTACGAATAAACTCCAATCGTTCCATTACTTTTTTCGGATCATCCTGCACTGGTCTTAATTGATCTGCAACAAATTTATAATAACTCATTGCATGACCGCCATTATGTGTTGCCATGGTCTGACCATCAATAATTGTGGTAGAGTTTCCTTTGTCTTTTGGTAAATAAACACCGTTCCCTGACGAATTAACATCAATCCCATGTTTTTTTAATATCTTCTGCGCCTCAACAGCAAAACTATTTTTCGCACCTGCAGCTACGATATGATGTGCATCCCATCCAGCAGGCTTCTCCATGTTAGTAGCCATCTTAATTTCTGCAGTCAAAATTTCAGAAGGTGTCCCCTTCTTACCTGATATTAGTTTACCGGTTACGTTCTTATAATTGATTATTTGACATACATTTAATAGATTATGCGTCAAGATATTCAAGTCTGAAATATAATACGTATGAAAATCACTTACCGTAAAGTTATATACCTGCCTAATTTCATTACTTAACGTTATAGAATCAATAGCATGAAGTTCACCGTTATCCGCTTCTAATTGATCCCCAACTATTAATTCTTCGGCAGGTACCCATCCCTTACCCTTCACCCAGAAAGGATGATTTCCTGTAGTCTCTATTGTTGTATTTCCAATGGAAAGAGTATATATATGCTCTGCCTGACCATTGTACAACCGTTCAACTGGTTTATAAGCCTGGATGCCTGAATCCACATCTTTCGCAAGAACAAGATCCCCGATTTTTATATCCTCTATCGGTTTAGTACCTTCTAATGTTGTTATACTAGTTCCTTCTGGCAGGCAACCACAAGGATTAGCCTTATAAATTCTTTTAAAAGCCGTTACCCCAGTATAAGTTACTTTTTTTCCACCAGTTATGAAACTTCCAACAATCGGAACCACTGCTCCAGTTGATAAAAGAGCATCCACATATTTACCTCTAAATAAATACACAACCGCATTTGCCCCATCAACAAATTCACCAATGACTGGAATCATGCCGATAGTATCAGCAGTACACTGTAATTGATCTAATGTGCTACCATTATCACAAGTTGCCAAATCGTCTACATTAGTCCAAAATTTCCGGTATTCAGTCTGACCGTATATCTCCTCAAACCAAACACTATACATAGCACTGGATTCAAAGTCACCTGGACCTAGAACATATTTATTAAAATAGTCAACACATTTTTCGCAAAAATCCATATCATCTGGTGTAATCGGTCTACCATTGATTGTATCAGGTGGTAATGGAACAATGTTCATTTTGTTTAATGGGTCATTGTTTACGGTTACTTCGTACTCTTGAATATTAGTCTTTTTGTTTTTAGCATTCATATGATATACATTAATTTTATAATTGCCGTTTTTAGCGTAGTAAAGATATCCTCCAGGATATACTTCGTAAGAATGTGCAAAATAGTATTTATCCACAGAATTAGGATTTACTGTTCCGTTCCAAGTGATATCTAAAATTTGATTCTTGTTGAAAACTCCGGTTATTTCCTTTTTAAAAGCACTTCGATTTCCGTAAGATGTAAAAATTTCTACATAGATTTTTGAAGTATTTCTTGTTAATTTATATTTCACTTTTGCTTGATTACCCGAGCCAGGTGTCGCATCCAGACTTAAATCATATTCCGATGGATCGATCACTCGTGAGTACATTGAACGTGCATTAGAGTTATCACTTACATATTCAATAATATTAATGTTTACTGTTAGTTCGTAAATAAATCCTGTAAATCCCCATGATGATACCTTCCTATTAGTATGAAGAGCGTCATTTTCAATTCGCAAATAATATATTCCTGCATCCAGCTCAAAAGATTTGTTACCGTCAAGACTAAAATATCCCTTTATATTACCGTTTACATCCTCAATTACTCCCTCACCATCCGAGAGGAATAGACTAATTTGTTCGGGCTGTGTTAATTCAATCTTGTAATAATCCACATCGTAAAGAGATGAGATAGATAACGGATTTCCATTCATGTCAGTCTCAATCAGTTCATCAAACGGAATAGATTGAGCAGATGAAGCATTTACTTGTCCAATATTTTCTACGATAAGACGACCCCGCAGAGATTCCCAAGAACCAGTACTATGAACAGTTAAGTAATAGGTTGTTCCGGCTGTTAATTGCACTTCCAATTTTGAGAAGAGTTCCCCATAAGGTTTATAGCCTTTAGCATCATCATTCATATCGATAAGTTGACTTAATGCTGAATCGCTATACAACGCTATTTCAGTATCATTAAGTTGAGATTCCCCACCATAATTCGTCGTAAAGAATCTATACTTGCCAGTTGATAATGGAGTAAATTGCAAATAAGCATATTCTCCACTTGATTTGAGAAGATCGATAGGAACCCCTAAGTTTAACGATGTAAAAGATGTCTGCCCAGCTGATGTAACAAGTAATCGTGCATATACTTTCCCACCATTCACTTCATTGACGCGAATATAATAAGGTGTACCTGCACTTAAATCTACAACTACCTCAGAGTAAGATGAATTAGAAATATCATCGTTGTAACCATTGGAGATAGGAGTATCCATTTCTGGTCCAGAAAATACGGATATAGAAGTATCGTTAAGTTTTGAAGAGGAGATTCCTTTATATTTACTAGTCGTAAATCGATACTTGCCATTTTCATTAGGTATAAAAACATACACATTACTATTTTTTGACTGCTCATTAATATCAACGGGCTGATCTAAATGAATATATGGAATGGTTGAACTCACTACATCTGCAGTTATTCTTGCTCGTAAAGGCGTTGAGTCATATCCTTTGACCTGAATATAGTAGGCTTCTCCTCCTACCAAACTAATCATTATCTCTGAAAAGACGCTATCATTCGCATCATCATTACTCATCATTTGTTTGCTTAATTGCATATCAGAAAAAATGCCTAATTGTGTATCAACTTCAGCACCAGAGCCGCCAAAAGAATTAGTATAAAATCGATAAACACCGGTTGATGCGGGTCTAAAGCTAAATAGTTGGCTGGATCCCGAAACTTGTTCAATATCCTGGGGTACATGCAAAATCAATTCAGGTATTGAAGTAGATGCTTGAATTGTAGAATATCTACTAGTTCCAGCTGTATATACTGCAGCAACCCCTAATGTATAGCCTTGTGAAGAAGTCAGATTAGTGAACGTATATGTTGTTTTACTTGTATTCCCAACCGGCTGCCCATTGATTTGTAGCTTATAGGATAAGGCTTCAGGAGTATCATCCCATGATAATTTAATACTGTTTGAAAAAGAGACAACTTCCAGTCCGCTAGGTGCTGGATATGGTTGAGCCTGAATAGTGCTTAGTGTCAAGGTGTATGGTACTGAACTAAATTGGCCACTAAATCCAATTACCTTTATATAGTAGTTTTTATTTTCTACTACCTGCAGGTCAATATGCTCATCTTCTCCAGTTCCACCGGATGAACTTCCGATTTGTATGCCTGATTCATCATAGACAGATAACTCATAATCTACATCAGCTGGGATATTCAAATCGATTGAAATTTCACCTGATGAATTCGCATTAAGTTTATAATAGTCAATGTCACTACTTGAAGAAATGTAAGATATATAGCTGTTATCAGGCTCGACAACCTTTGCTGTATATACAGTATCATTGGGTTCAAATGTATCCGGTCCCGCTCCAGACTGAGCGACATAAAGTACAAAGGTATCATCGTAATTACCAAGTGGGTAAGCAGGATAACGATATTTAATATAGTATGTACCCGTAGGAGTAGAACTGGAAGTGCTCCATGTATATGGTACAGCAACATCTAGTTGAGGATTCTGTATGATATTTGTTGCAATAATACTACTCGGATTGGATGCAGAGGTAACCTCAACAATGATTTGTTCATGAGGATTATTTCCGTTTTGATCTCCTTCTAATTTCAATGAAACCGTTATTGAATCCCCTGGTTGAATAGTTGCACCATTATTCTTCAAATCGTAGGATGCAATCTCGATTTCAGCATCTGGGGTTGTAGGAATAACCGAATTTAACCCTGTAAGATTCTCATTAGATAATGGAGCTATGGAGCCTGTTATTACATCTAATGCTTTGGCAACATTCACAAGTCCTTTACCGTATTCATGTGCATTTCCAAGTGAAGTTGCGGTATTATATAGTCTGTTAATGACATCCTCGTAAGTCCAAGAAGGATTATGCGACCACAATAAAGCGGCTGCTCCTGTGACATATGCAGCAGCATTAGAGGTTCCAGACGATACTCCATAGTCACCGTCTTTTGTCGTACTAACAATACCGAAGCCAGGAGCAACTAAATCCAACTCTTCACCGATGCTTGAGAAATACGTACGGTGGTGCGATTGATCTACAGCACCTACTGCTATTACTTCAGGATATTTGGCTGGAAATAGAACTGTATTATCACCAGTACCTTGATTCCCAGCAGCGGCAATAACGATAATACCGTTCGATGTCGCTTCTTGAATCGCTTCATGAAGTACTTCACTATACTGTGAAGTAACAAAACTCATGTTAATAATATTAATTTCGTTATTAATGGCCCATTCGATTCCCTGAATTACAGAACTAATATAACCTTCCCCATTAGAATCTGCTACTTTGACCGCATATAATTCTGCCGATGGAGCTGAACCAATTACGCCTATTTCGTTATTTAATGCTCCAATAGTTCCAGCAATGTGAGTTCCATGTCCTTTGTCATCTAAATATGTATTAGAAGTGTCAACAAACGATACCCCGCCGGCAATATTTATATCAGCATGATTTGAAATGCCTGTATCAAAAACAGCTACTTTAATGGAGCCTGCACCAGTTCCTTTTTTGGTCTGAGTCATGTAGGACCCAATAGAATGATTCCCCCAAGGAATTGTTTGAGCTTGATCCTTAATTGGTTGGGTTTCCACTTCTGTAGGAGCAATATCCGCTATTTCAATAATTTTGTCTTCCTCGATTGAATCTACTATCGGATTGTTTAGAAGATTGTTAACTTCAGTAGTTGTCAACTCCATGTAAATAGTGTTAACGCTTTCAATTGTTTTGATTTTCCGTTGTTCCAGTATATCTCCCATATCAGATATAGAATTATTTAACAAATTGATAGAGGATTTATTATTAGAAAGAGTATTAGTTGTGGGGTCAATATCTTTTGAAATTACATCTTCGATATTTATATTACCAACAGCGAAATCTTTCTTAAGTTTGATCAAGAATCTCCCAAGTGGTTTTTCTAAATACACATCATCAGTAACACTAGTGATAGCATATGGGAACATGTCATTATTTTGATTATTATACCCGAAATTACCAGTTAATTCATTATTATAATTATCATCATTGTTATACGCGTTTACATAATTATCTGGAATATTAAAACATGTAATAATTAACGAAAATAATAATAGAAATATAATAATTTTTTTCAAAAAAATACCTCCCTATTTCATAGTTCATCATTGCTTGGATGAAAGTTTCGTGTTTCCGCGATCGGTGTGCGTTCATTTAAATAGAGCAGGACTTAAACGATTTATTTCAAATAAACCTAGGTTCCAAAACTACTAATACTAAATAACAACTCTCTATGTACTGTTTATATTCAAATCTAAAAAAACATCAATTCACCTCCTAATTAAATCTAATTATACCTTATTTTTCAATAACAATGTATATTATAACATTATATTACATATTTTTACTATGTATAAATAATGAATTTCTTTTCTTGAATACATTTTGGGACATTCAAAATCATAACCACTTCATAGTGGGTGGTTTTTGTTTCGCACGCTTCGTGACTGAACTAGCTAAAGCCTAAAGGAAAAACGTCGTGAAATGATATGCTCCTATCATAGTAGACAGTAGAAAAAACAAAAACTTCTACTACTACAATGATGGGAGTTTTTCTAATGTCTAAAAGAAGTTCAACTTCTTTTGAAATGAAAGTACATGTCGTACAGCGATGCTTAGAGCACAAATCAAACCCAAGCTATGAAGCGAGACAGTTGGGGATTAGCTCATACACAGTTAATTTGTGGATAAGGAAATATAAGGTTGTGAGGGTTTAAAGGAATCGAATACATGGAAAGCATACTCAAAAGAATTGAAGCTTGCTGCTGTTCAAGATGCGTTGTCTGGAAATTCCTCCATAGAAGAGGTGATTAGGAAGCATCATATTTCAAGTAGAAGTGTTTTGGCGAAGTGGGTTTCCAAGTATACTAATGAGATAGAATCAAAACCTTCTCGTAAAGGAAAAGGACTAATTCATATGAACAAAGACGTAAAACAACTTTCGAAGAACACATTGAAATTGAACAGTATACAATCGCTAATAATCTGGACTATCAAAAAACGATCGCAAAATACGGTGTATCTTATCAGCAAGTGTACGCATGGGTTCGGAAATATCAAGCTGGCAATGAGGATGCTCTTCGGATCAAAGAGCTGGAAGCGCGAAATGAATACTTAGGAGAATGCCTTCGCAAAAAAGTTGGCGGAGATCGAGCGACGAAATACACGATAACCCTTGTTCGACAAGTAAACCGTATCAAACGATTCAAGAACTGAACAAAAAAAGAGGTTAAGCAATTGCAAAGTTGTGTGCATTAGCAGGAGTTGCTCGATCTGCCTATTACAAGTGGCTAAAATGGACACCATCCACCAGAGAACTTGAGAATTATACGCTAGCCAAAGAAGTGAAGCTTCGCTATGACAAGCGAAAAGGGATACTTGGCTATCGCCAAATACGCACTCAATTAAACCGAAAGCTCAAAAAAAAGTATAACAAAAAGCCTTATTACCCAATTCTGCGTGCTCTTGGACTCAAGTTAATCATTCGCAAGAAGCGACCATACTACGTGAAAGCCCATGAGATTCATGTAGCTGAAGATGTAATGAATCGTAACTTTGATGCCCATTCTACTAATTCAAAGTGGTGTACAGATGTGACAGAACTGAAGTATGGAAATGGTCGCAAAGCCTATTTAAGCGCCATTATTGATGTATACGATAACTCCATTGTTTCATGGGTATTAAGCCATTTTAACAATAATAAACTCGTAATGGATACGGTGAAGAAGGCTTACGAGAAGAACCCCGGTGTAACCCCAATCCTCCAAAGTGACGAGGCTTCCAGTACACGTCTCATGAGTATAATCGATTGCAAGTAAAATACGGATTTAAGAAAAGCATGTCTCGTGTGAGCCGATGCTTAGATAACCAACCTATTGAAAGATTTTGGGGTACTTACAAGTCAGAAAGCTATTATCTTACAAAATATAATACATTTGAAGACGTCCTCAACGACGTAAACGAATATATACGCTATTAGAACAACTATCGCTATACAGAGCGTTTGGGTGGTTTGTCACCAAACGAATACCGACGAGCTGCATAAGGAAAAGCCCTCAGCCCTGTTAAACCGAGCTGAGGAAAATAAGCTAACTATTATTGTTTTTTACACTGTCCACTTGACAGGGAGCACTTCACTTCAAAACCCGGCGTCTCTTTCTGTTCTATTTTATTGCAATATAAATCTGTACCTCAGCGTTAGCAGGATCAAAATTCCGCGCATCATACAGCTCAAAATCGCCTGTAAAGGCCCTTATCTCCGATGAAGCCTGAAAATACCCCCAAATTTCTCCCCATGCCTGAGCTACCACCTCATACACCGGACCTTTTTTCGTGGTAAATACGAGATATTTGCTTGCCGGTATCACTGCAGAATTGTAGTTATTGGACTTCTCCGTCTCAGTATCGCCCGCTTCATGCCCTATAACCACCGTATATTCTCCGTTTGCGTCACTCTCGTAATCCGTGTATAGAGCGTAGATAAATTCCGGATTGATAATACGGGTGTCAGATGCCATGTTGCTATTAAAGTAGGCCTCCCAAAGCCCCGGCAAACGTCCATTCGGTCCCGCTTCCGCAGCATTTGTTGTACGCACGCTTACCCCGGTCATTTTAATTTCTGGCTTTTCGATAGTAAATGTGTTCACTAGATCATCCTCTTTTCCTCATGTTTGATCCTATTATAAATAGGAAAAGCGGACACCTGTCTGTCTAGTTGCAATAACGTTCAATCACTTTTTGCGCAAGGCGCACGATTTCCTTCGCAACTGAATCCGGCTGCTCTACTTTGACGTGATCCCCATAGCTTAACAGCATCCCATAGAACCAATCATCAATAGGAAACCGTCCCTTTACCTGAATAGAACCATCCTCTTGAATCGTAATTACCGCCGGAGGAAAGGAATCCTCAATCCTGTAGCGAACTTTGGGATGAAAGGTCAAAATCATTTCCTGTTCGATCTCCCTCGACCATTCCAAATCCCATGCATACTGCTCTAACGACGGGCTCTCACGACGCACAAATGGCTCGCTCCGCAGCGTAAGCTCCTGAATCCGGTTCAATCTGAATACGCGAAAGTCGCCCCTTAACATGCAATAGGCCTGCAAATACCATACATACCCCTTCAAAATCAGGTTTGCCGGTTCCACCACTCTCTCGCTCTCTGTACCGTTTCTATTCATATACCGAATTTTCACTCTGACAGATTTTTCTATGGCTTGCCTGAATGTATTGATTTTTTCCTTTGCAGGAGCACTCTGACTCCAGGGGTTAAAATCAAAAATCATCCCCGTTCCTTTAGACTCACCATCTATTCGATCAACTCTATGAAGTAACGCCTTCACCTTTTCAAGAAGCGTATCCAGATTACTGTCATCCAACGCCGTGTTCATCCCTTTGACCGCAGCGACAACGGCTGAAATCTCGTTAAGGGTTAAATATTGTCGAGTAATCGTGTACTGCTCCATAATTTCAAACCCGCCCGATGTGCCTTGATATGCCACAATAGGAATTCCCGATTGATTCAGCGTTTCCATGTCCCTGTAAATCGTCTTTGTTGAAACCTCAAAACGATCTGCTAACTCTTTTGCACTAACACGCTCACGATTTAGCAGTAAAATGGTCATCGCAAGCAAACGATCAATTTTCATTTGTTATCTCCAGACTCCCCGCTTCAGACATTCAGGATTACAGCTATTATTCTATACCTATTATAAAATAACTACCGCCTATAGAAAAAATAGAGTATATTAACTACATTAATAAAAGAACATGTCTGCTAATTTTACTTATATGCATTTTCTCGTTAAATTAGCTTAGAAAGGGTATTTATGCTTTTCAACTCACCTCAGTTTATCTTCTTGTTCTTACCCATCGTTTTTGTGGGTTATTTTGTCCTTAACTCTATCGCTCCTGTTTACATTTCAAGGGCATGGCTGGCTGCTTGTTCTCTCTTTTTCTATGGCTTTTGGAATCCTCGATATTTGCCGCTCATCCTTCTGTCCATAGCTTTAAACTTTTTAATCGGTCGTTCACTCATCCTCTATAAAAAAAGAGCATTTCTGATCGCAGGAATTGTTCTCAATCTGGGGCTGTTAGGATACTACAAATATTTCGACTTCTTTCTGGAGAACATGAACCTTTTCTTTTCAACAGACATTCCTCTGCTGAATCTTGTGCTTCCACTGGCTATCAGCTTTTTTACCTTTCAACAAATTTCATATCTGGTAGACTGCTACAGGGGAAAAGTAGAAAACTATAACCTAATTAACTATGTCTTATTCATTACTTTTTTTCCGCATCTCATTGCAGGACCTATCGTTCATCATCGAGTCATGATGCCCCAATTCCAGAGTGCATCGAACTTGAAAATAAATTTTGAAAATATCGCATTAGGGATTTTTGTATTTTCCATAGGTCTATTCAAAAAAGTAATGCTTGCCGATCATTTCTCAACAACTGTGCTGGATGGGATGAACTATTTAGATACCATTACTTTTTTTGATGCCTGGACGGTCACCCTTTCCTACACCTTTCAACTATATTTCGATTTTAGCGGCTACTCAGATATGGCAATAGGGCTGGCCTTATTGTTTAATATCAAGTTGCCTATCAATTTTGATTCACCCTATAAAGCTCGCAACTTTCAAGAGATGGTTTCACGCTGGCATATAACATTAACCCGTTTTCTGTACGAATACGTGTATTATCCCATGCAACGGTGGCTATCCAAAAGGTTCTTTTCATCTCCACGTTTCAAGCTTGGCTCAAAGATCAAGACCTCGATTAATGTTGTGCTTCTATTTCTCTTAAGCGGGATTTGGCATGGTGCAGGCTGGAATTTTATCATTTGGGGTTTGCTTATGGGGATTGGAGTGGTCGTTTACCGAATGTGGAGCAAATGGAATATCAAGCTTCCTTTGTTTTTAGCATGGGGTCTTACCTTTTGTTATGCAAATTTCATTCTAGTTTTCTTTCGAGCAAGTAACCTTGATCAAGCTTTATTACTAATCAAAGCGATGCTTGGTTTGAATGGCTTTATTTTACCAGAACAGTTATCACATGTGTTAAGCCCGCTTTCAACAGTTGGGGTCCATTTTGGGGGCACTCCTCTAAAGGATAAATATCAAGCATTAGGACTCATTATTCTAGGGTTTATCATTATATTAGGGTTCAAGAACACTTCTGAAAAAATGAAAACTTTCAAGCCTACGCTCATTTATGCCATTTTTATTGCCATTATTTTCGTGTACTCGATCTTAAATTTAACCAAAGTATCTGAGTTCTTATATTTCAAATTCTAAGCATTAAGGTGAAGCCATGAAATTATACAAAAAATGGACGACTATTACTCTTTCTCTAACAGCCCTTGCTTTATTTACGGTGGCTGTGATAAATTATGTGATCGATCCTTATGGAATCTATCATTTCTCAGGTCACAGTTACAATTACAACAAAATTATAGATAGTGATCCATACCGATCAAAGGCCTTTCAGGTCAAAAAGTATCAGCCCGAGGCTATTGTATTGGGGACGTCCAGAGCTATGCGATTAAATCCCCCTTCTATCGAGTCTTTAACTGGGGAAAATGCGTACAACATCGGGCTCTCGGCTGCGACTCCCTATATCGACTTTAAATATTTAGAATATGCAATAAAGGTTGATAAAAACTTAAAAACGGTGTACCTTGGACTGGATTTTGAGGTTTTTGAAAAAAATTACCTCCCCCATGCAAACTATGATGAACAAAGATTAACTTCCTTTTTGTATACTCAGGATCTGTTCGCAACCTTGCTGTCTGAAAGTGCTTTAAAGGATAGCCGTAAAGTAGTTATGGATAACATAAACAACACGTCAAATTACACAGAACATCGTTATCTCGGGGACGGCAGCTTTGATGAAACTCTTGTATACCCTCCGAATACTAATGAAAGTACCCTGCACGTAATGCCTGCTTCGTTTCAGTTGTCGTCAGACAGCATGCTGTACATCGAGAAAATGAAGGAACTGTGTGAACAAAATGATCTTAGTCTGTATATATATATTAGTCCCGTTCATGCTATTATTTTAGAAACCTTTTGGCAAAATAACTTATGGAACGAGTATGAAAATTGGAAAAGACAACTAGTGGATATCGCTCCTGTGTGGGACTTTTCAGGGTATCATGAGATTTCGATGAGCTCTTTGAAAAAAGAGGGGAACTACAACGATCTTTCCCATTTTTCAAAAAAAATGGGCGATCTAATGCTCTACAGAATGTTAAATAAAGAAATCGATAATGTCCCCTCTTATTTTGGAGTATATATAACTTCTGACAACATAGAAGAACATTTGAACAATCTGCGGGTCAACAGAGAACAATGGTCTGAACGTGATAAAAATATGTTTGAGGTTGTTGCCAGCTATTAATTTGTTATAGCTTAAAATATCTTTTTAGGGTTATAGGCCACACCATCTATCTGCACCTTTAACTCATTAGGACCACCTATATGTGCAAACTCTGTAGAAATGGTTTTTCTAGCCGGATAATTGCCTTTAAATCTACGCTTAAAAACCTCTTCCATCACAGGAATATCCCAGACATCCCTAAGCAAAACATCAATCTTGACCACATCA
>RCUF01000339.1_pt1 | contig 17518 bp, 19 predicted proteins | sample 2166311 | NCBI WGS metagenome assembly RCUF01 (sample SAMN09932608, study PRJNA488358) | compost metagenome | feature: garden; material: soil; isolation source: compost soil in 4-hydroxybenzonitrile-enriched culture | place: Germany: Experimental Botanical Garden Goettingen | collected 2016-01-27
GCCTGCACATTTGCAGCAATTTAGGGCATTTAGAGGCTTTACATAAACAAAGCCTGCACATTTGCAGCAATTTCAGGAATTCCGCATCATGACACTATTAGACATGAGATACGGTCATACAATGTGGCGGGATCAAGCGGTGCAGGGATCGTCTTCCTCGCACCGCTATTTCAAATTTTAACAATAAATCTACTTTTGGGACAGCCCCACGAGGTACATACCATCCCTTTTTAACCAAACCGTTGTGTTTTATACCATTTGCTCTGTCTTCCCGTAATTTTGTCCACCAGCATACTATAGAATGCTTTAATTGATAACACTAGGAACAGCTGAGCATAAGTGTAAAACGACACGCATGAAAGAATAAAATTACGAATTGTACTTTGCCCGAAATCCGAAGCTAATGCCAAATTAATCTGCAGTACATAAATGAAATACATAAGTCCGCCTGAAATAAGCAAATACACTAGCACATCTGGAGCAAACTGGAAGGGAGATATCACTCCAGGGACAAATAACTGCACTATGAAATAGCCGATGTTAATAACAAAAGCAAGGTCCAAAATAATTACGGCTAGCAAGAACCAGAAATAACTTGCCGCATAATAGGCTACAAGCACTTTGATTCGCCAGTGGGACGAGTCAAACAGATGATGAAAATTGTCCAGAACCACTCGCAAATTCCCTTTACCCCAGCGTTCCCGTTGCTTCATATAGACAGCAAGATTTTCGGGCTCTTGCTGATAAGCTTCAGCCTGTGGCGCTAGGGCAATCAATTGTCCCTTTGCCATAATTTCAAACGACACAGCAGTATCTTCTGTAATCGCCTGAGTGTCCCAGCCGCCAAGCTCCTTTATAAGCTCAGTTTTAATAATGTAGTTCGTACCCGGAATAGTTCCAATCTTGAAGAGCTCCCACAATCCAGTATGATAAATACGTTGGCTCGTCACCAGCTCCAGATTGATACATTTAGATAAAAAGTTCTGATTGCGATTTCGCGCCTTGTTCCGTCCAAATACAGCTCCATATTTTTCAGGATTCTCCAGAGATTTTTGAGCCAGAAACATCAATGCATTCTTCTCAGGAGCCGCATCGGCATCATAAATACAAATCCATTCGCCGATGGCAAACTCGATTGCATCATTAAGCGCCCCTGATTTTCCTCCTGTGCCCTTTCGCTCCATAATCATAAAGTCACGTTCAGCATATTGAGGATTAGCCTTAAGCTCTCTCAATCTTCCTGCTGTATCATCGGAGCAATTATCTGCTATAACAATGACCTGCACCTTTTCGGGCGGATAATTCAAATGCAAAATATGCTTTACTGTTGCTGCTATAACGACTTCTTCATTATGTGCTGGAACCATCACTGTTACGGTGGGTAGTTGTTCATTATTATCGGGGAAGGCAAGAGGTAGTTTATTTTGTCTATGTATAAAGCGAATAGCTCCCATCATAATAACCACGGCTTCACTTGATGCAATCCAAATACTAATAACACAAATGATCAGCAGGATATCAAGCATTGAGCTTCCCCCGATCATATTTTTTATTCACTTTAGCCCTAATGATTAAGGTCACTACTGATAACGCAAATGTCATGATAGCGAAAATTATGGTCACGGCAACACTTATCGGAACAAACCAGCTCGTGTATGTCTTTAACACGCAGGAGTCACCTCTCTCTCTTTAAATATATTAAATATACTCTCCAATCAGATCTGTCTCGGTTTTTCTCTCTAGTGCAGCTATCACACCATCGATGTTCTCGTATTTATCAAATTGTTCTTTATGAAACACTACTGCTCCCGTGCGCACCACAAGCTTGAGGGGCTGTTCCTTCTTATCTAGAAAATCTTTATCCATCATGGACGTTTTAATTCGGTCTGTAAGCATTTGTAAATAGTCATGGTTCATCATGGGACACAAAATAATAAATCTTCCTTCTTCAATAAAAAACTTATAATCCTCGTACCGAATCTGCTTTTGAATCGTATCAGATAAATCCAATAATAGCTGAGCATAACGTTCAGAACCTAATGATTCCAAAACTATTGGTAAAAAGTCGATTTTAAACATCGCCATACAAAATCCATATTGCTCAGAGTAACGTTTTGCCAAATTAGACTGCTTAATTACCGTATCTGCCAATGCTTCCTTATTACCTAACGTCGTATCCAAATCAATGATCGGATTCATATCCTTGAGGTCATTAAGCCGTTGAACCAGTATTTTATTTCGGATGAGCAGCGTTTTAATCAGGGTTGCGATCAGAACATTTGCAGGAATAAGCAAAATCCATGACAACGTCAATAAATTTATTTCACCGTAGATTGCCAGCCATACAAAATAACTCACAACGAACAAAAATACTCCTACTACCGATACGCCGGTTGGCAACAAAAGTCCTACCAGAATAGCGACCGTAGTTACCATACTGAAAATCAATTCTACCGTAGAAAAATTCTGATCCCAATACACATTTAAATACACAAATAATTGCTGAACAATAGCTAATCCAATTAGCGCCGTATAGCCCCAAGTAATACGTTTGGTAGTTAAATCTTGATTCATTAACCGAACACCTTTCTTAGAATTCTTTTTCTATTTTTATTTTTTGGAGTAAAGAGATGCTTCTGCAATTAACGGAAACAAATTGTCAAAAATATGTGTGTTCTTATTAAAAACATAACCGCCAGGGTATGCAGCATCCTTGCCTCGTAATGAAAGCATCTTATTATTTAACTGCTTTGCCAACGTTTGATCATCACATTTTAGTGCAAGAATAATTCCCAGTCCGTACACGGCAGGCGATTCATAGGTTACAGTAGGCTTTTGAGTCAACCTATTATAGCGACCGTACAATCTTTTTTGCTGCTTAAATTCTTTTTTCAAAAAGGAGAGTAGTTCCTCTGGCTCTTCACCCATTGCAGTCAGATGAATACCTACAATCAATTGATCAATTAAACTAATATCGTCTTCATATGAGTACTTATTACTGTCTACATCAAATGATTTAGGGAAAAAAGCTCCTTCCTTAGGCATATAAAGCAGCAAGTTTACATATTGCTCGTACGTTGCAGCATCAATTAATTGATGATCACGCATAAGCTGGAGTGAAGTAATATCTGCATATACAAGACTCAATGTCGATGTTGATAAATTCAAATTAAAATCATGAAAATCCACGAAGTAACCATTTTTCTGAACCGAATTTTGTAATGTCTCTGTAATAACTCTTGCTGTAGTTAAATACTTTTCCTCCGGCCATTTTTCGTAACCTTTTAGTAAATTCCCGACAATCCGAAGATCATCTCCCAGTGCATTTGTTTGAACATTTGCCACTCCATCAGCCTGAAGTTTCCATACGATATAATTTTGTGGTGTGAGAAAATGTTTGGTTAACAAATCATAGCCCTGATTGAAATTGAGTTGATCTTGCTTTACTTCTGAATACTGTAGCCATAATCCTAATGACTCTGACAATGCCTCTCGTCCTGCAACAATGTCTGGATTATCTGACGTATTTGCTTTTAAGTAAGTTGAAAAAGTACCGTTAGTATTCCGCATATTTTGTGTAATGAATTTTTCTGTAGGGGAGTTGAACTTTTTAGGTGGGATTGCCGCATAAGTTACACCAATAGCAATTGAAAGGCCTAATGAAGTTACTGCTAATACACCTAGAAATGATTTGTGCTTTAATCGACGCGTCATTGTGATGTAAACCACTCCTATCTTTTTTTAGAACTTATTTCCTAAAACCCCATTACCATACTATACCATAATATTATTTGAAAATAATCTCTTATAAAATTAAAAATCATAATTATTAAAAATAATGTGCTCATAAAAAAACGCCCGACAATCTGTCGGACGGTCTATCGCTACTTCTTTATCATTAATTTCATTAGAGCTTCCATATTGCTTGGATTCATTCCGCTTTTTTTAACGGCCCCTACAATTTCTGAAATGGTGCTCTCTGTTACAGGTAATTTTGCCATCGCAGCTACCTGCTTGATGAGCTTGCGTAATTCAGCTTCGCTTTGCATAGTCGATGGTTTTACCGAGCTGGCCAGTTTTTTTACTGCACCAGGTGTTATATTTTTACCCGCTTTTTTATTGATCGCTTTCAGGGCATCATTAGAAATTTTATTCAACACTCTCGCCTCCTCCGTTGTCCTCCCCAACATAGTATGAGAAGGCAACAGAAAAAGTGAGTAGGCCTGCGCGGAACCTATTTACGTATGCCACTGTTCCCAGGTTTCAAGCGTAATAACTTCCATCTCCGTCTTACGATCACGTCCCATTAATGCCTCTACAGCTGTTTTGGGATCTAGATTTTCGAACAATACATTATATAGCTGGTGGGCAATCGGCATTTGAACCTGATATTTTTCCGAAATCGTATGTGCGGCTTTGGTCGTCCGAATACCTTCCACAACCATGCCCATGGAACTCAGCACAGTATCCAAAGATTTGCCTTCGCCAAGCATGAATCCAGCCCGCCAGTTACGGCTGTGACGGCTTGTCGCCGTTACCACCAAGTCCCCTATTCCTGCTAGTCCAGCAAATGTAAGAGGATTTGCACCCATTTCCACACCAATCCGAGTAATTTCCGCCAATCCACGTGTCAGAAGAGCTGCTTTGGCGTTATCACCATAGCCAAGACCATCCGACATCCCCGCACCCAGTGCGATAATATTCTTTAACGCTCCTGCCAGTTCAACACCAAGCATGTCCCGATTCGTATACACTCTAAAATACGTATTCATGAACAAATCCTGAGCCCTTGAAGCTTGTTCTTCATCGAGGGAAGCAACAACAACAGTAGTTGGGCAACGTTTGACAACCTCTTCAGCGTGACTAGGTCCAGATAGAACCACAATTTTCCCTTCTTCACAGCCAAGCTCCTCAGAAATTACAGTAGAAATACGCTTAAGGCTTTCCGTCTCAAATCCCTTAGTTGCATGAACAACGAGCATGTCTTCGTGCCAATAAGGCTTCAACATTGAGGCAACCTCGCGTACTGCCGAAGAAGGAGCTACAATAACCACGGCATTCGCCCCGGTTACCGCTTCCTTCATATCAGATGTAGCAACGAGATTAGGTGACAAATCTACACCTGGCAGGTAACGATCATTTCGATGGTTATTGTTAATCTCATCCCGCTGAGCTTCATTACGTGTCCAAACGGCTACTTCCATATTTTTGTCGGCGAGTACACTTGCTAGTGCGGTTCCCCAACTGCCAGCCACCAGTACAGCAGCTTTATTAGACAACGCGTGTACCTCCTTTGGAGCCCAATTTATTTTCTTTCCCTTGGGCAAGCTTTACAATGTTTGTACGATGTCTCCAGAAGGCAAAAGCACAAATGATCAGACTAGCCCAGAAGTAAGGTCCAATATCATTTGTGAAGACGAAAAATATCGGTGTCAACAATACAAAAATCAATGACCCCAGCGAAACGTATCTTGTAAATACGATGGATAGAATGGCAATGATTCCAGCAAACAGAGCCGGAAAGAAAATAAGTGTTGCCATTACTCCAATCGTCGTTGCGATCCCTTTACCTCCACGAAACCGGAAGTATATCGGCCAGTTATGACCAATAATTGCAGCTAAACCGCAAAGTGCTGCTACCCATTCCGAATCTCCACCAAGCCAGCGACCGATCCATACAGCAGCAATCCCTTTCAATACATCAAGAACTAATACCAGTATCGCTGGGCCTTTACCTAACACACGCAACGTATTTGTTGCTCCGGCATTTCCACTGCCATGCTGCCGAATATCGATCCCTTTAAGCGCCTTCGCCAGCACAACACTAAAACTAACCGAACCAAGCAAATAACATATGATGAAAGCTATAACATTTAAAGCCACCTTGTTATTCTCCCCTAACCTTCGTCAGACTTGCGCCGAGTAAACAATCTGATCGGCGTCCCTTCAAAATCAAAAGCAGCCCGGATTTTATTCTCCAGATACCGTTCATATGAAAAATGCATCAACTCCGGATCGTTAACAAATACGACGATCGTTGGTGGTTTCACGGTAACCTGTGTGACATAATTAATCCTCAGGCGACGCCCCTTATCTGTCGGCGGCGGGTTAATTGCAATGGCATCGGAGACAACATCATTGAGCAAATGTGTCTGTACTCGCTTGGAATGCTGATCAGCGACATGCTGAACGACTGGAAGCAGCTTGTGCAAACGTTGTTTCGTCTTCGCAGAAAGAAATACAACAGGAGCATAAGTCATGAACAGAAAATGATCGCGTATTTTCTGTTCAAATTGATGCATCGTTTTGTCATCCTTTTCAACAACATCCCACTTGTTCACGACAAAAATAGTTGCCTTGCCAGCTTCATACGCATAACCTGCTATGTGCTTATCCTGCTCTATGATGCCTTCCTGCCCATTAATCAGAACAAGTACAACATCCGCACGCTCAATCGCTTTCATAGCGCGCATAACGCTGTATTTTTCGATATTTTCGTATACCTTGCCGCGTTTCCGCATACCGGCTGTATCAATCAGAACGTACTTCTGACCATCTTTTTCAAACGGAGTATCAATCGCATCCCGGGTCGTTCCAGCGATATCACTTACAATAACGCGTTCCTCTCCCAAAATTGCATTGACCAATGAAGATTTCCCAACATTTGGTCGTCCGATGAGCGCTACCCGAATGACATCATCCTCATAAGCAACATCCGACAACTCAGGCAGATTTTCAGCAATAGCATCCAACAAATCACCGATACCAGTTCCATGACTACCCGATACGCCTATTGGTTCACCAAAACCCAAATTATAAAATTCATAAATGTTATCCATTCGACCGATATTATCCACCTTGTTAACGGCAACAATAATCGGTTTACCACAGCGGAATAACATACTAGCGACTTCTTCGTCGGCTCCTGTCACCCCTGTTTTTCCATCACACATGAAAACGATTACATCAGCCTCTTCAATCGCCAATTCTGCCTGCATACGAATTGATTTGAGAATCGGCTCTTCATCGTCCAACTCAATACCACCAGTATCAATAATGCTAAACGCCTTGCCGTTCCACTCAGAAGCACCATAAATCCGGTCACGGGTTATCCCCGGCTTGTCTTCTACAATAGCCAGTCGGTCGCCTATAATGCGGTTGAATATAGTGGACTTCCCAACATTAGGTCTGCCGACGATAGCCACAACAGGTCTTGCCATAGACACTCCTCCATAAAATTAAGATTTATATTCGAGTTCATTATTATCTACAATTATGTCTTGCACCAAAATCATCATAGCAAAAAAAACATGAATTGGCTAACACATACCGTAACGCCAAAATACTACAAACTACGCAATCTACCATACATTACAACAAAATCGGCGAACCCGCTATTAGGGGGTTCGCCGATTATAATGCCTGCTTATATCCCGCTTATTTCAATTTGCTGAGCTTGTCGCCGAAACGTTCTCCCAGCGTGATACTTAATCCTTGATTGCTCAGCGAGACATTCGGGTTGTCACCCAAATCTTCTTTTCTTACACTGCTGCCTTTAGATGGTTTTTCAGCCTTAGGAGCAGGTTCTGGAGCTTCCTCTGTTTCTTTGATGCTGAGGCTAACCCGTTTCTCAGCTGGAATTACATCCAAAACTTTCACTTGGACAGTTTGTCCTTCTTTCAGCACTTCATGAGGTGTGCCGATATGTTTATGAGAAATTTGGGAGATATGAACGAGTCCTTCAACTCCAGGAGCAATCTCAACGAATGCACCGAAATTAACAAGGCGTTTTACTTCACCACTAACGATGTCGCCGATATTAAATTGATCTGCAGCAGTATCCCAAGGTCCTGGTGTAGCAGCTTTGATACTCAAGCTGATTTTACCTTTTTCAGGATCAACTTTCAGAACTTTAACTTTAACTTTATCACCTTCGGACAATACGTCAGCAGGTTTATCAACGTGATTCCATGCGATTTCGGACACATGCACCAAACCGTCAACTCCGCCTACATCTACGAAAGCACCAAACTGTGTCAGACGTTGAACTGTACCTTCAAGGGTTTGGCCTTCAGTAAGCTCATTCATTACTTTCAGCTTGTTAGCTGCAAATTCCTCATCCAGAACGTCTTTTTGGGACAGGATGACTTTATTGTTCTCACGATCGATTTCCTTCACCTTAACTCGCAAAGTACGGCCTTTGTAATCGCTGAAATCTTCAACGAAATGACGTTCTACCATAGAAGCAGGAATGAAGCCACGAACGCCTACGTCCGCTACGATACCGCCTTTTACCACATCAGCAACCGTAACTTCAAAAATTTCGCCGTTATCAAAGTGTTGCTGGAGAACTTCCCAAGCATTTTCACTATCGATCGCACGTTTGGAGAGAACAAGTCGCTCTTTATCATCGTCGATGCTTACTACTCTAGTCTCCACTTCTTGACCTACTTGAACTGCTTCTGCAGCATTGTCCAAGTGAACGGAAGACAATTCACGAATAGGAATCACACCGTCATATTTATATCCAATGCTCACGTAAGCCTGGTTATCCTCGATTTTGACGATCGTTCCTTTCACGGTGTCCCCTTTTTTCAAGGATACGATTTGTTCCAATTCATCTTGGGTTGCCGTTTCAGCAGCTTCTAACCCGTTTTTTGTTTCTTCCGACATGTCAATACCCTCCTCAATTCAAAAAACCCATTTATTTAAACCCGCCTTTAGCGAGGTTCAAAACAAACAATAATCCTATCTTTCCAAATGTCCCCTGCCTTCATGCATGAGTCCGGCATACTTCATAATTCATTAGTTTTGATTCTTAACTCAGCAATCCTGGACATGATGAGATCAGTAGCTTTTTCTGCGGCATCCGGTACATCTTTGTCCATAAAAGGAGTCATATCGATCGGTGCGCCGTATACTACTTTCATTTTTTTAAACAGCTTATAATTTCCGATAATAGCTACTGGAACAACTGCAGCATTACTACGAAGCGCAAAAGTTGCCGCCCCCCTCTTGCCTGCAGCCCCATCTTCACCCTTCGAACGAGTGCCTTCAGGGAAAATACCCATTACATTTCCCGTACGAAGCAAGGTAAGAGAAGTTTTAATCGATTCCTTACTTACTCCTCCGCGCTTGACCGGAAATGCACCGAGCTGCTTAATAAGCCAGCCAAATCCAATAATGTCGAATAATTCTTTCTTAGCCATAAAATGAACCTTGCGCTGCAGCAAAATACCAATTGTTGGCGGATCAAACAGACTGATGTGATTGGAGCAGAGCAGAACGCCACCCTCTTTAGGGACATGCTCAATTCCTTTTGCTTCAAGACGAAATAAAAACTTATAAATGAGGCGAAGCAAGCCTCTGCAAAAACTGTAGATCATTCAAATTCTCTCTCTTTCTATAGTTCTGCACAGAGAAACGATGGCTTCTACGACCTCATCAATCGTCATATCCGTCGTATCCAGCAAGGTTGCATCATCTGCTTTTCGTAAAGGGGAAATTTCCCTTTGTTCATCCTGACGGTCACGCTCAGCGATGTCTCGCATAAGCTGTTCAAGACTGATTTCACCTTGTTCCTTCATTTCCTTGTACCTGCGGAGCGCACGTTCTTCGACAGTAGCTGTCATAAAAACCTTAACTTCAGCATCAGGAAGCACCGTTGTTCCGATATCGCGTCCATCCATTACAACGCCTTTACGCAAAGCCATTTGCTGCTGAATAGAAACAAGTTTTGTACGCAGCCCCTCGATTTGCGCATATCGGGATACTTTAGCATTTACCGTTTGAGAACGGATAACCTCAGTCACCTCGTGACCATTTACGAGCACCCGTTGTCCATCTGCTCCCGGTATTAATTCAATAACCAGATCTGATACCATTTGAAGCACATCTTCTTCTTTTTCCGGTTCAATTCCGAATTTGAGACAATACCATGTTGCCGCCCGGTACATAGCTCCGGTATCCACATAGATATAGGACAACTTGCCAGCAACCTTGCGGGCAATTGTACTTTTGCCTGCCCCGGCCGGACCGTCGATCGCGATGTTGATCTTATCACTTGATGTTGACGTCACATTTGCCAAAAGGGCATTCCTCCTCAAATTCGCTTCTCAAGAAAAAAGCAGGCATTGCCTGCGACGTGAAAATTATACCACACATAGCAAAGGGATGCAAAAAGGTTGACGCCTTCCCCACTGTGGAAAAGTTTGTTATGGTTCGTTTTTCCTGTGAATGGATGTTCCTTCATACTTATCTGCAGATGCAAGCCACTGCCGGATTTCCGGAACTCGAAGCGCAGCCTGAAAGAGGCACAATCCAATAACTAATACTATGACAATTTTTCGCATCCAAACCTCAATGCTATCGCTAAAAACGACAAACAGCTCACTATATTCACGAGCCGCTTCTTCATCTTTTTTCACGGCAAAAAAGCCCCCTTGGTAAACTTGGATACCTATAGCTTATCCAAATTTGTAGCAAGGGAGCCTGTTGTTTTTATTAATTAGCGATTCTTAAAATCAAATTGACGTTCAAAGCAATATCGAATCAAGGTTTGTCTCTCCAGATTGGAAATGCTGACAAACTTCAGCATAACTGTAGTTCTGCCTGATTCCAAGCTTTTAGTTCTGACTACTTCAGCTTCAAACGGCACATGATCGATCAGCCCATTTTTAAAAGGAAGCAGCAGCCAGCAATAGATGAGATCACCTTGGTTAATTACATACTTGCTATCACAAATAAAGGAGACACCGCCACCCCCAACATCCTCTGTATGAGCGATGAATTGGGTGCTGTCCTTCAGCTTAACCGCTAATTCCAACTCTGCGACCACACGCAAAAAATTACGCCGTTGGATTTTACTAATTGTATCTTCTTCCGGTTTACGAATACGAACTAATTGCACCACATCTTCGGCAAATCCGAGAACATATGTATTGAAGTAATTTTTAACTCCGGTATCAGACAAAAAATATATAGACAGCTCATCTCCGATGAATAATCGTTTGACTTTACCAGTATCACTTTCGATCGGAATTTCAATCAAAAAAGATTCTTCTTCTATGTCTGCAATACGGGACTTGCATTCTTTCTCCGCTTCCTTCTTGCTAGCAGAGGCGACTTGGATATATACCAGATCATTTACTTTTGGAAACAAGCCTTCCACCCACCTCAAATTGATATAGAGCCATGTACTACACGATTATAGCATGCTGTCGTACATTTGGAGTGAGATTTTTTTAGCTGTGCACAAAAAGAAGGAAGCGCCAACATCCGCGCCTCCTTCTCGGCTTTATTTTGCAGTAACATTTGGCTTTGCGCTCCGAATCTCTTCGATGCTCTCTTCGTTACCGTTCTCGGCATTAATAAAAATCTTATAATTGGACCCGTTGATCGACCCTCCGAATTCATAAGCAAGTATCTTTTCCGACTGGTCATTCTCAATCAATGCAAGACGCTGATACTTCTCTTTATAATCCGAATTCAAATATTTGCGTGCTTGCTGAAGTGACAATTTTGGTTTAGTTACTTTAGTTTTGTTCTCACGTTCATAGACATAATCACTTGCTTGCATGCCAGTCACTTGCCCATTATCCAGAGCAACGCGTACCGTTAATTTCTCAGGATAAATTAGCACTCCATCCTGCTTGCTTACAAACGTGAAAGTACCGATATTGTCATATTCATCGTAAGAAACCGGCGTCAACCCAGGATATCCCTTATTCCCTAAAAACCGGTCAGCTTGCCGTCTCGCCTCACTGGAAGATACACTTTTGGGTCCAATATTCCGATCATGAGTATAGGAGATTAAATGACCACCATTTTTGGTGAAATCAAGACTCCAGAATTCATTCTTCTTCCCCTTAACATTTGCAGTATAAGAAGCCCACTCCGTACCGCGTCCATTTTCAATTACCTTAATGGCATTGTGATTGGAATTTTCGGTAAACTTAGCTGCCTTCTGTTTAATCCCTTCAATCGTCACAGGTGTCCCGCCTAATTTTTTAACCGAACGCTTGTTATACATACTGGAGATGGAAGGCCCCCAGTCGAGCTCTGGATATTCTCCAACTTTTTTGTCTACGGTTTTAAAACCGTCAATAATCGTATTATCTAACGGCTCTTTTTCACTCGCCAGCGCAGTTTCTACATCCATCCAACGCAATCGACTGCCGATTACTTTTTCCTGAACTCCCTGAAGATCCTTAGAAATTTGAGCCGAGCTGCTATACAACTCCTTCAAATTTTTTAGCTCTCCGTCATTTAACGGTTGTTTAGTCAAATCCCGGATCGCTGTTTGATATGAAAACTTGGAAATTCTGGATAAAAACTCTTCCGTTTTATTAAATGGCAGAAGAGTCAGGGGCAGCTGATTAATTTCATTTTGAGCTTCACTCGTAATTCGCCATACGTTAACCAATCCTTTACGCTGTGATCCAGTGGAAGCAGAATGCACAGCAAGCGTATTGCCTAATTCGCTGTGAAGCTTGTCTACATGAAAGCTTAAATCATGAAACGCCCGCTGATACTGGTTCTCCGCTTTGATCAGTATCGCATTTTTCTCTTGATTCTCCTGATAGCCCCATACTAACGCACCGATCAATAGAAGCGTCGCAATCGGAAATAAAATGGCGCTTAATCTCTTATACACCTTGTAACGCACTCCTTTCATCAACTGTCTGACGTTAGTTTGACTAGAAGAAAGGAGCTTTATTCATCAATATTCCAAGACTGAGATTCATGCTCAGAGCAATTCTTCTTCAATATCGAAGTTGTGTTTATTGTCACACAGACACTGCTTGAAACCAGTCTCGATCATACCCTTGTCTTTTTTGCCACGAAGAATGAATTTTTCACCGCACGATTTACAAACGATTTTCACTTTTACGCGCACCAAAAAGGCACCCCTTCCAGTTGGCTAACGTTAGCCCATTATCAACTAGAATCAGGATGCCCCGAATGATTAATATTTAGTCCCGTCGACCAGCTTCTGTGAGTCTGAAAGGCGAACGACTGTTAGCACGATACATCTTGCCAATCCCGCCGTACCAAAGGAACGCCATGAGCGGAACGATGTACCATAACCAATATTGAGTCACATTATCGAGGACCCAATCGTAAACCCCATGCCAGAAAAACGGAAGTACAAGCGAATAAATCAAAAACTTACGACTTTTCCATCCAGTTGAGAACTTAGCGCGTCCCAAATAATATCCCATCATTACACCAAACATCGCATGTCCTGAAACCGGAAGCAATGCACGAATCAACAGCGTGGTTATGGATGCATGACTGGCAAGAGCAAAAATTACGTTCTCAACGGTCGCAAAACCGAGTGAAATCGCTGCAGCATACAGGATGCCATCATACGGCTCGTCAAATTCAGTATGATTGTATATCATATGAAAAAGTACAAACCACTTTAATGCTTCCTCAACCCCTGCAGATATTGCGAATGCAGTCACAAATGATCCGTCACCTAACCACATGCTGAGACCACGTTGCACAATCATGACCGGTAGTACTATTAAGAAGCCAAGACAAAAAACTTTTATTACCATGTGTAACGGTTCAGCATCATACTTGTCCTTGAGATAGAAGTAAGTAAGTAAAGCGATACCGGGAGCAACCGCTGCAGTTGCTATAGAGAAAAAGAGCAACGGTTATCCCCCCTTATCCATTGTCAGCCGTTCTTTATCTCTCATGCTCCAACAGCCAATGCAACTTCGCACTATTCCTGACGCTTGAAGTGATTGCAAATCAAATGCACCGCATTCTCCGGCATTACCAGGTTACCGTATTCCTCCAGCATAGCCGGAGTAACCGAGGTAGCCTCACCAAATTCAGCAAGCACAGCAATAACCGCTGGAACTTTCACTTCCTCAAGCTCCTCTGGTTCCAATTGAAGTACCCATTTCCCATTATATTTATACAGCCTGCCAGCATCTTCAAGCATATGCTTAAGAACATGAGCTGCTTCAATTAAAATCTCAAAATCATCAAAAGAATATAGAATGGTATCACTCTGTTCCATCGTAACTTCCATTTCATATACTTCTTCTGGTAACTCATCATCATAAGGTGCTCCCAACCCTGAATGATGATGATCATATTTCCCTTTAGTTACAACTACAATCATCCCTTGTGCCGGGAGAGCATAAACCTCTACTGCTAATGGGCCTGTTGCGTCAAAACCAACCTCATTATAAGCTTGATCCATCATTTCAGTGAAAAGATCGTGAACTTTAGGAACTTCCTGCCACATATCCTCTTTCTGAATACCGCGTTCGCTAAGATCGTCAAACGTGAGGAAAATCCGTATCTTATCCTGGCCAAGTCGTTCAATCCTCATACAGGATCCTCCTCTCCATACCTTGTTATAACAGATTATGAAACCTGCTCTAATATGTGCTGGAAATGGTTCTTTGTATGTATGTTATCATTTATTCTTGCTAAATGCACGTAATAAAATAGACAAAAAAAGAATCATTTTCCGTATGCCTACGCACAACCAGAAAATGATTCAATAAATTATTCAGAGAAATTATCAATACGACATTTATATACCTGGAATTACTGTGTTTGTTTCTTTAAGAATAGCCTCGACTTCTTTACGAACGTCCCCATTTCCTTTAATAAAATCGGTGATTTGCTTCAGATTGTATTCTTTCGAATGATTCGCTGCTGCCGAAGATACCGAACTGGGATACTCCTGGGCACTCGTCACGGGCCCTTTGTAAGAATTTTGATGATGCGTGTAACTGGCTGAGCTATGATTTGCACTCTGATCAATTTTATCCTGTTCCGCAAATTTCAACGCCGTACTCGCGCCGCCCATCAGAGACATCAATCCCGTACCAGCCTTACGACGTGATGCCCAGATGGCAGCTCCTGCGCCAAGTAAAACCCCGCACAAAAATGAGGAAGATTTCACCTTAACAACCTCCTTATATATGATAAAATCAAATTTAGTGTTCGCGCTTCTTCACAATCTCATGCGGCATAAAAACAGGAAAGCGAGATGATACACTTGATCAGCAAGAAAATCGTAGCATTAGCCACCGCCTGTATTTTGTTAAGCTCGTGCAGTCAATTACAATCTAAACAGGAGAATAATAACAAAATGAACTCAACTGACCCATCTATTACCGCTCCTGCAGCTGCAGATTCAGATTCCTCCTCGGATACAGACCCAACAAATACGGACGGAACTCCTGATAATTCATCTAATGTAATCGAAGAACCGCAGATAGAAGCAGCACCTGTGGCTCAATACCATATCAACAAGGCCTATAATGTCGTACCGAACGATGAAAGCATTAGCAAAAAAGTAGTTCTGTTAACCTTCGATGACGGCCCTAAAGAACAGGATATGATTAACGGACTGCTGGACACATTAGATAAACACCAAGCCAAAGCTATATTCTTTGTTAACGGTTATCGAGTAAAAGCCAACCCTGATTTGCTGAAGCAAATTCACGATCGCGGCCAAATTGTTGGCAATCACAGCTGGGATCACATTGATCTGAAAAAAGAGAACTCCGATAACGCACGCAAACAAGTCGAAGACGTCCAGGAGATCGTGGAGGACACCATTGGGGAACGTCCAAGGTTTTTCAGACCACCATTTGGCTCAGGCAACGAGAACCTTCACAAAATTGCTGAGGACAACGGCCTGATCTACATGACCTGGTCCAATGGCTCCCTGGATTGGGATTCAAAGAGCAAAAACAAACCTGATGTTGTCATTCAAAACGTAATGGATCAGCTTCATAACGGAAGCAACATCTTGATGCATGAGCTTCCTTGGACTGTTGAAGCATTGGACGAACTATTAACGAAGATTGAGGAAAAGGGCTACAGCTTTGTCGATCCACGAACTATTAGCGAAGCTCCATAAGAGCAACAAAGCTGAGGCCTATCCCTTAATTAGCTGAGCTAATGGATTATTGAAACTATTGGGTGACAGGAATTAGCATTTCCCGGTCACCCATATATTTTCTAAGCGCCTTGGGAACGTAAATAGAACCATCTTCACGTTGATGATTTTCCAACAAAGGAATTAATATTCTAGGTGACGCTGCTGCAGTATTATTTAAAGTGTGACAGTACGTTGTTTTACCCTCTTCATCTCGACACCGAATATTGGACCTGCGTGCCTGAAAGCTACCTAAATTTGACGATGAATGAGTCTCCCCGTAAGCCCCTCTGCCAGGCATCCATGTCTCGATATCGTATTGCTTATATGTTTTTTGTGACATATCACCCACACATACCGCCATAACCCGATAAGGCAGCTCCAACAACTCCAGCAGTTCTTCGCTGTATTTCGTAATTTCACGATGCAGTTGATCTGATAATTCAGAATCAGGCTCACAGATCACGACCATCTCCACTTTCGAGAATTGATGTACCCGATACAGTCCACGCACATCCCTCCCTGCCGAGCCTACCTCGCTTCGAAAACAGGTTGACATCGCTGCCAGCTTCAGCGGCTGGTTAACATCAACAATTTCATCTGCAAAATAGGAGACAAGAGGAACCTCAGATGTGCCGGCAAGCCACAAATTCTCCTCCTTGATCTCATAGGCTTGATCCCTGCCCGTAGGAAAATACCCTGTATTAACCATTCGCTCTTCCTTTACGAGTAGAGGAACTTCAAAAGGGATAAATCCATGACCCATCAAAAGATCCATAGCCAGCTGCTGCACAGCTCGGTGGTAGAGATAGCCGTCCCCTTTTAAAAAGTAGCTGCGACTCCCACCAGTTTTAACCCCCCGCGGAATGTCAATCATCCCGTGTAACGCACCTAATTCCACATGATCACGCGGCTTAAAACTCCATTGAGGCAATTCCCCCACTTGGCGAACAATAACGTTATCCGCATCCGATGTTCCTATAGGACTGTCCGAAGAAGGAACATTAGGCACCAATAACATCAGACTGCTATACTCTTGCTGGATTGTGTCCAGCTCCTTAGATAATTTTTCAATCGCTATATTTATTTGTTTCAATTTACTGCTCATTTCAATTGCGAGCTCATCGTTTCCGTTCTGTCTTAACAAAGCAACCTGTCGGGAACCCTCGTTTCGCTGCTGCCGTAATTGTTCACTTTGATAAAGCAGCTTTCTTCTTGTATCGTCGCAATTAAGCAATTGCTCGACAGACACATCGATCCCTTTCATAGCTGCTGCTTCCTGCACCTTAGCCGCGTTAGCGCGAATCCACTGAATGTCTAACATCGTCACCGCTCCTTTTGAGATATAAAAACACAAAGAGCGCCCTCATCCTTTGGGACGAGGAGCGCTCTGCTCGCGGTGCCACCCAACTTATTAAAGCATACCTGCTTTAATCACTTGGTTCCGCGATAACGGGCGGGCCGGTTTACTTAAAGGTTTCCCTTTTGGCGAAAACGCCTCCGAGTTGGATTCTCTTCATAGGCATTTTTCGAATTTTCGATTATTTGTCACATTATACACAAGTCGCTTTTAACAATCAACCCTAATTTCCTGAT
>RCUF01000340.1_pt1 | contig 17514 bp, 13 predicted proteins | sample 2166311 | NCBI WGS metagenome assembly RCUF01 (sample SAMN09932608, study PRJNA488358) | compost metagenome | feature: garden; material: soil; isolation source: compost soil in 4-hydroxybenzonitrile-enriched culture | place: Germany: Experimental Botanical Garden Goettingen | collected 2016-01-27
CGCCATTTCTACGTCACAATTGACGTTCATGCTCCAGTTTGATGCAACGCTAGTGGACTAAACTAGCCAATCTCCCTCGCCAGTGTACTTCTATGGTGCTTTTCCCGCAAATTCAGCTACTTACCACAGTATAAATCGAGACAAAAAACCACTAGAGATGTTCTGAACTGCAGCCTGATTGTTAGATATCCATCATCCAACAATTGGAATTCAGCCCATTCTCCAGTGGTTTTCTCTTGTGCAATGTTTTAACCGTTTTTTACGGTGTTAGGCATGCTTTTGATCAACTGCTCATCTGGTGTAACAAACAGGGTGCGCTGATGATCGTAGATAACGAAGCCTGGTTTGGCTCCGCTCGGTTTGCGAACATAGCGGATTAATGTACAGTCCACAGGAACACTGCTCGACTCTTTAGCTTGACTGAAATAAGCGGCTAATTGAGCAGCCTCATTCAGTGTATCATCTCCGAAGGAAGAGCTGCGAATAAGCACATGCGATCCCGGGATGTCTTTTGTATGCAGCCAGGTATCGTTGGGATTGCCTAATTTATTAGTTACATACTCGTTTTGCAGATTGTTTTTGCCGACATAGATTTCTATGCCTTCTGAAGAGGTGTAGATGTGCAATGTCGGGCGGTCGCTCTTTTTCTTCTTTTTGTTCTTCTTGCCGCGCTCCCTTAAATACCCTTGCTGAATCAGCTCTTCCCGAATTTCATCGATATCGCTTAACGTTGCAAAGGATAACTGCTGCAGCAAACCTTTCATGTAGCTGATTTCTTCTTTTGTTAACGCCATTTGCTCATCAATGACAGCAAGGCTGTTTTTGAATTTATTATATTTCTTGAAGTATCGCTGGGCATTCTCTGATGGAGTAAGCAGTGGGTCAAGCGGAATCTGTTCAGTCTTCTGGTCCTCATCATAATAATTAATCAGCTCAACGAATTTATCGCCTTTACGAATGGTATGCAGGGATGGCAACAGCAATTCGCCCCAGATTCGATAACGCTCCGCGTCTTCAGCCTCAGAGATATCCTCGTCCAATTTGGATAGTTTCTTTATGTTTTTATTAAGTTCATTGTGCAGGTAGCGGAGCAGATCGCTCGTTTTCTGTTTGACCGTGTCACGTAATGCCTTATCTCCATAATAATCCTCAAGGCAATGACTAATAGTATCATACGTTTTCACTTCACCTTGCAGGGAGGTCAGCATAAGTGCCGAGAAGACGCTTTTACCTTTGTTGTTCTCTCCGCTGTTGGGACAATAACGATGCTCACGAACATCTGACATCGCATTGTCGAACGCTGACCATTGGTTGTTTGCTTCAGCTTCATGGTTCAGTTTGGATGCACGAAACTGAATTTCGTAAGCAATAAGGGGGCTTAATCCGCTGAAATTTTCTACCAGCCAGCCATTAAGCTGATCATTGTCGCTCGCAGTTTGAAATGCATTCAGAAATTGATCCTTGGTAACCTCCAACGGATTTTGTTTATTCTGCTGAGGCGGATTGGTATAGCTAAAGCCGGGCATGACAATACGATAGCTGCTAATCGACGGGGTAACATGGTGTATTCCGTCAAGCTGCGTACCTGTCGCCCTATCCAGCAAAATAATATTGCTATGGCGGCCCATCAGCTCCACTACGATCCGCTTGAGTGATACATCCCCCAGCTCATCACGTTGACGTATATCGAAATGGATGATTCTTTCCATACCGACTTGGGAGACAGCTTCGATTGTTCCGCCTTCACAATGCTTGCGAAGCAGCATACAGAACATTGGAGCCTCAAGCGGGTTAGGGTAGGATTGCTCGGTAAAATGAACTCTTGGATAGGTAGGATTAGCCGAGAGCAGTAAACGATGATTGCCACCGTTTGATCTAAGCTGGATCACTAAATCGTTTGATGTAGGCTGATGAATTTTATTTATGCGTCCACCAACGCAAATTTGCAGTTCGTGTACGATAGAACGTGTCACTATTCCGTCGAGTGCCATAATTATAATCTCCTGTCTTTAATCGTCTAAATGTGTTATTTCTCTATGATACATAACTTCAGGCAAAAACTTAAGAGCTATCCTGTGATAATTTGGGACTGGCTTGAATACATTTAGCCTAGTAGTGCGAGTTCAAAAAGAATTGCTTCGTGATCGAAAGCTGAACTTTTTGAACAACCTCTAGGTGGAAAAGCCTTCACGCTGAATACCGCACAATATACGGGAGGGGAATAGGGAGGATGGAACAAAAAAACTGGCACCAGTGGAGTGGGGAAGAGCTTCTGGAACGGTTCGACGTCACGCGTGAGCAGGGCCTGACCCATGGTGAAGCGGAACGACGACGGGAAGAGAACGGTTGGAATGAGTTGTCTGAAGGGGAACGGATTTCTCCGTGGCTGCTTTTTTTGAACCAGTTCAAAGATTTTATGATGCTCGTGCTAATGGGCGCCACGTTGATTTCCGGTATTCTCGGCGAATATTTGGACGCCGTTACGATTATAGCGATCATTATTCTTAACGGAGTTCTTGGTTTTATTCAGGAATTTCGGGCCGAGCGTTCTTTGCACGCGCTCAAGGAATTGTCAGCTCCTCATGCTAATGTTCTGAGGGAAAGAACAATACAGCATATACCTGCCAGAGAGCTTGTGCCCGGTGACATCGTTCTACTTGAGAGCGGTGACCGTATTCCTGCCGATATTCGGTGGCTGGTTGCAAATAGTCTGGATGTTGAGGAATCGGCATTAACTGGAGAGTCACATGCTGTAAACAAGCATGTCTCTGTGCTGCGAGAAGAAGATGTTCCACTTGGTGACCAGAAAAATATCGGATTTATGGGCACGATGATAACACGAGGCAGTGGACGTGGTATCGTTATTCGAACGGGTATGAACACGGAAATGGGTAAAATCGCCGATTTGATTCAAAATACGGATACCCAGGAGACACCACTTCAGCGACGTTTAGAACAGCTGGGCAAAATCTTGATTTATTTGGCGCTTGCACTTACGGTGCTGGTTGTATTAATCGGCATCATGCATGGACAACCGGCAGGGGCTATGTTCTTTGCTGGAGTTAGCTTGGCTGTAGCTGCAATTCCAGAGGGACTGCCGGCGATCGTCACCATCGCTCTTGCGCTTGGAGTTCAGCGAATGATCAAGCGCAAGGCGATCGTGCGCAAGCTACCATCCGTTGAGACACTGGGCTGTGCTTCGGTGATCTGTTCTGACAAGACCGGAACTTTGACCCAAAACAAAATGACGGTTACAAGATTGTGGGTGGAAGGACGTCCATTGAAAGTGACGGGAGAAGGTTATGCTCCTGTTGGAGATATCTTAGAGGAAAATAGTTCAGTTGATTTAAAAAATGACCAGAGCCTTAGACGTTTTCTGCAAATCAGCTCGCTTTGCAACAATGCAGTTATTTACGAGGAGGAGCTAAACAGTCCGACTCGGAAAAAAGGGAAAGATGAGCGTTCTGATATGGAATGGAGGCTTAAGGGCGATCCAACGGAAGGTGCTCTCGTTACCTTGTCTTCCAAAATGAGCATGTCTCCAGGCAAGCTCGACTCTTTGTATAAGCGTGAAAAGGAGCATCCGTTTGATTCTCAGCGAAAAAGAATGTCTGTGATCGTCTCCCATCAGGGTGGGCGAATAGCATTCGTAAAGGGCGCACCTGATATGCTGCTGGATAAATGTTCTTATATTTTGTGGGATGGCAAGGTTGTTCCTTTTACAGGTACTTTACGCCAACGTGTGCTCTCCGCAAATGAAGGAATGGCCCGCGATGCTTTGCGCGTTCTGGGCTTGGCATACCGAGACATTAAGCCTCATGAATCTATCGAAAATGAGGGTGCAGTTGAATCGCAGCTTGTTTTTGTTGGACTGGCCGGAATGATTGACCCGCCTCGAAAAGAAGCAAGAGAAGCGATAGCTGTTTGTCGCAAAGCTGGAATCAAGACGGTCATGATTACAGGTGATCATGGACTTACAGCGGAAGCAATTGCCAATGATCTCGGAATTTTACCTCGCGGTGGTTCCTCGATGGCAGGCCAGGAGCTTGCAATGCTAAGCGACGATGAGCTGGATCAGAAGGTGGATCAAATTTTTGTATATTCACGGGTATCGCCGGAGCATAAATTGCGGATCGTGAAGTCGCTACAGCGCAAGGGACATGTCGTTGCAATGACGGGTGACGGGGTTAACGACGCGCCAGCTATTAAAGCAGCGGATATCGGGATCGCGATGGGGATTACAGGTACGGATGTGTCCAAAGAAGCCTCAGCTCTCATTCTAAGTGATGATAATTTCTCTTCCATCGTAGCTGCTATTGAAGAAGGTAGGAACATTTACGAGAATATCCGAAAATTTATCCGTTACCTGCTAGCATCTAATGTTGGTGAAATTTTGACGATGTTTTTCGCAATGCTTGCAGGTCTTCCTCTACCTCTCCTTCCCATACAAATATTGTGGGTTAACCTCGTGACCGACGGTTTGCCTGCAATGGCATTAGGAGTTGATCAGCCGGAAAAAGATTTGATGGAGCATAAGCCAAGAGGTGCTACCGAGAACATCTTTGCCAGAAGGCTGGGCTGGAAGATTCTAAGCCGCGGACTGCTCATCGGATTGTGTACGCTAGGTGCATTCTGGATCACGCTTCGCGTAGCGCCAAATGATGCGGGGCAGCTTGCCAAAGCACAGTCTGTCGCATTTGCGACACTTGTTATGGCACAGCTTATTCACGTCTTTGATTGCCGCAGCTCGCGTTCGATTTTTCACCGGAATATTTTGCAGAATAAATATTTAGTTGTAGCTGTGTTGTCCTCGATCCTGCTGCTTCTTGGAGTAATGTATATCGAAGCGCTGCAACCGATTTTCAAGACCATCCCATTAGGATATCGAGAGTGGGCTCTTACTCTTGTAGCTGCGGGTATCCCTACATTCCTTCTTGGGGCAGGGAGTGTATGGTCAGGCAGACGTCGCCGTAAATATACTGGCCCTAGAACGATGAGTACGGCGAAAAGTACAAATATTCGTGCATAAAATCAATACCTTTTCCCTCCCGTAAAATATAGACTAAACTCCATGAAGCGAGTTGTGTTCCTTGGGCTGCGAATAGCTGAAATGCTTTTGAAAACACTCGCTGTACGGCTGATTTGAAGGGATGGAGATCGTATGGAATTCACAAAAATGCATGGACTCGGAAATGATTTTCTTGTCTTTTATGGAGAACAGGAATTGCCTCATAATGTATCGGAGCTAGCTATCAAATGGTGCAACCGTTACTTTGGTATCGGAGGAGATGGACTGGTATTCATTTTACCTTCGGAACGAGCGGACTTTAAAATGCGGATCATTAACTCGGACGGTACGGAAGCTGAACAATGCGGCAATGCCATTCGATGCGTATCCAAATATGTATATGACAACGGACATATCGATAAAGAGCAAATTACAATTGAGACGTTAGGCGCCGGTGTGCAGCAGGTATCCTTGCAAATTGAAGAAGGAGTCGTTCAGAGAGTTCGAGTCGATATGGGAGAGCCTATTTTGGATGGACTTGCAGTGCCGACTACGATTGCTGCAAATCCTGTACTTGCTCAGCCTATTGAAAGTGACGGTCAGGACTTTAGCTTTACAGCTGTATCTATGGGTAACCCGCATTGCATTATCTACGTGGATGATGCACCGAACTTTGATTTGGCTACATGGGGACCAAAGTTAGAAGTGCACTCCTATTTTCCACGCAAGATTAATGTAGAGTTCGCAACGGTTACCCGTCGTGATCGAGTTGAGATGAGAGTCTGGGAACGCGGGGCTGGACCCACTCTGGCTTGCGGTACCGGGGCCTGTGCCACACTCGTTTCGTCCGTGCTGAATGGATTGACAGATCGCGCAGCATGGATTGGGCTAAAGGGTGGAGACTTATATATCGAATGGGATGAAAATGACAATCACGTTTACATGACGGGTCCTGCCGAAGCCGTGTTTAAAGGAACCATATTCTAATTGTTCTTGGTGAGGATCAATAACTTGGTGTATGGAGCTATCCTACAAGCAGTGTTTCTGTTTGTAGGGTAGCTTCTTTTTGATTACTGCATATCACTTCTCTTATTATCAATCGCCTGAATTTATGATACAGTAGTATGAAATCAGATTGATTCGTATGTAATGCATTAACGAGGATCGAGATCCTCTTCCTGAATATAAATTTCCGTTTTTGCTTCTATTAGATAAGGAGGTATAGGTTTGAAACCTGATTTGAGAAAAAGATGGGAGAATGAGGTGCTGGTTGGAGATGGAGCGATGGGTACGTATTTGTACCAGCTCGGTTCTCCGGTAGGTATTTCTTGTGAAGAGCTGAATTTGATTTCACCGGACGTTATTTCCGATGTTCATCGCCGTTATATAGAAGCAGGGTCACAGCTTTTGGAGACGAACAGCTTCTCTGCTAACTATTACAAGCTGTCCAAGTTTGGACTCGAAACACAGGTTGAAGAAATTAACCGCGCTGCCGTACGTATTGCTAGAGAAGCTGCAGGGTCGGAAGGGTATGTTGCCGGTGCAGTGGGCTCTATTCGTGGAGGAAAAAGAGTAAATGTGTCAGTTCAGGAGATGGGCACGTATTTCGAACAGCAAATCTCGGCTCTTTTGACGGAAGGTGTTGATGCGCTGCTGTTCGAAACCTATTATGATTTGGCAGAAATGCGCATTGCGGTCGGACGAGCACGGAAATTGACGCAGGTTCCGATTATCGCCCAGTTTGCTGTTGATCAGGTTGGCCGTACGATGGACGGGTACAAAATTTCAGAAGCCTTCAGCATTTTGCAGGATGAGGGCGTTGATGTGTTCGGATTCAACTGTCATTCTGGTCCTAAAGGAATTATGAGTGTGATGTCGGGATTAAAAGGACCTTTGAACGTTCCATTGTCAGTATTCCCTAATGCAGGATTGGCTGATTATGTAGATGGAGAATATGTATATGGAGCGAGCCCTGAATATTTTGGTGAATGTGCATTGTCTTTTGCTAATTTGGGGGCACGATTGATTGGCGGCTGCTGCGGAACGACACCTGAGCATATAGCGGCTACCGCGTCTGCTCTTCAAGGATATAAGGCTGAATCTTTGTCGCAAGGGAAGCCGCTGCCAGAAGTTAGAGAAGCAATCGTAGTCAACAGCGACATGGCTGTAAAAGAAGCCAACAACGCCTCTAACGGTGCAAGTTCTGCTTCAGGCATCACCGAGCTTGTCAAGGAACGTCATACGATTATCGTAGAACTTGATCCACCGCGGGATCTTGATATCAGCAAATTTATGGAAGGTGCGGCGGCGCTTAAGGCTGCAGGGGTAGACGCACTTACACTTGCGGATAATTCGCTTGCAGTTACCAGAATGAGCAATATGGCTCTTGGACATCTTGTATTGACTGAACTCGGACTTCGTCCACTAGTTCATATTGCCTGCCGGGATCGGAACCTTATCGGCACCCAATCTCATATGATGGGCTTTGATGCATTAGGGATAGATCATGTTCTAGCCGTGACAGGTGATCCTGCTCGTTTCGGAGACTTACCTGGGGCTAGCTCAGTGTACGATCTGACCTCCTTTGAGATTATTCGAATGATCAAGCAATTGAATGAAGGGGTAGCCTTCTCTGGCAAGCCACTGAAGCAAAAAGCCAATTTTGTAGTTGGTGCTGCGTTTAATCCTAATGTGAAACATTTGAACAAAGCGGTTGAACGTCTGGAGAAGAAAATTGCTTCAGGAGCGGATTACATTATGACCCAGCCGGTATATGATCCAGAGCTTATAGTCGCGATCAAGGAGGCTACTGCCCATCTGGACATTCCGATTTTCATAGGCATCATGCCGCTTGCAAGTGGAAAAAATGCGGAATATCTCCATAATGAAGTGCCGGGAATCCAATTGTCAGAAACTGTTCGCAAACGAATGGAAGGATTGCAAGGACAACAAGGACGGGATATGGGGGTAGAAATCGCGAAGGAATTGCTGGATACAGCGATGGAGCATTTTAACGGGATTTATTTGATGACTCCGTTTATGTTCTATGATATGAATGTTACTCTTACGAATTATGTGCGAGAGAGATCAAAAGCGATGACACCCCACTTGTCTCACTCTTCATAATCAATTACAATAGGATAACGGATGTGATGCCTTTGTCTCACAGTATGACTGGATACGGTAGTTCCGCCAAGCGTTATGGCGGTTATATCCTGCAGTTTGAAATTAAGTCCGTCAACCATCGATATTCCGAGATTGTTATTCGGATGCCGCGAGAATGGACATGCTATGAAGACGGATTGCGAAGATTGGTTCAGCGTCATGTCAAGCGGGGACGGATTGATGTATATATCAGCAAAGAGCGGGATGACGAAAGTTCCTTGCCATTTGTAGTAAACTCATCTGTTGTTGAAGCATATTTGCATGCGGCCGGGGAATTGAGTCAGAAATATGGCATTGAATCTTCATTAAGTGCCAAGGATTTGCTTTCTCTCCCCGATGCTCTCATTTCTCCCGATCCAATCTCTGATGGAGATGCAACTAGTGATGAATGGGAGAGCGTATTGACCGAAGGTTTAGGAGAAGCGCTTGAGGGGCTGCTACAGATGCGGAAACAGGAGGGACTTCATCTTGTTTCTGATTTGGAGCAGCGATTATTCAAACTTCAAGAAATTCATTCTGAATTAGTATCGCATGCTCCGATGGTTGTAGAAGACTACCGCAATCGATTGAAGATTCGTCTTGCTGAACTGTTGGAGGGGGCTTTTGACGAGCAAAGATTCGCCATGGAGGTCGCCGTATTCGGGGATCGTTCTAACATTGACGAAGAGCTTATCAGGCTGAAAAGTCACTTCGAGCAGTGCCGTGGACTTATAAAGTCTTCTGAGCCTATCGGACGAAAACTAGATTTTTTGATACAGGAAATGAACCGGGAGACGAATACGATTGGATCCAAAGCCAATCATTTAGCACTGGTTAATCGTGTAGTCGAAATGAAAGCAGAACTTGAAAAAATTCGTGAACAAGCGGCTAATCTTGAATAACGCCAATTTGGCACAGGTGAGTCAAGTAAATTAGGGGGAACTGCCTGAATATGGGGATTAAACTTATTAACATCGGCTTTGGTAATATTGTATCAGCTAACCGAATCATTTCTATTGTGAGTCCTGAATCTGCTCCAATTAAGCGAATTATTCAAGAGGCGAGAGATCGTCACATGTTAATCGATGCGACTTATGGACGTCGTACGCGTGCGGTGATCATTACTGACAGCGATCATGTTATTCTGTCGGCGGTACAGCCTGAGACGGTAGCTCATCGCCTGTCTACCAAAGATGACGACAACGACGAATAAAATGGAGAGAACTATGTCTAAAGGGTTACTTATTGTTTTATCAGGACCTTCCGGTGTAGGTAAAGGAACGGTCTGCAATCAGCTCAGACAGCGCTTGCCAGAATTGGTATACTCTGTCTCGGCTACTACTCGTCAGCCTAGACTCGGTGAAGAGAACGGTGTGAACTATTTTTTCAAGAGCCGTGAACAGTTTCTTGAGATGATAGAGAATGATCAGTTGCTTGAGCACGCTGAATATGTAGGGAATTTTTACGGAACGCCTCGTGATTTTGTAGAACAGACTATTGAGAGCGGCAAGGATATCATTCTGGAAATTGAGGTTCAGGGTGCGCTGAAGGTCAAGGAGAAATTTTCGGAAGGTATTTTTGTTTTTCTGCTTCCGCCTTCCCTCGATGAACTCAAAGGCCGAATTCAGGGGCGTGGAACTGAGAATCAGGCTACAATCGATCATAGAATGTCTGTTGCTGCCGATGAGATCAGTCTGCTTGAAAATTACGACTATGCGGTAGTTAACGACGAAATTGATTTGGCTTGTCAAAGAATACAATCCATCATTACTGCCGAACATTGTAAGGTTAGAAAGAAGCTATAGTGTTATATAAATGACGATTTAGTCCAAAGAAGAGGTGTTACTCATGCTGTACCCGTCCATTGATAAAATGCTTAGTAAAGTTGGTAGCAAATACTCCCTGGTAGTTGCTGCTTCTCGTAGAGCAAGACAACTGAGAGAAGGGGAAAATAGTGAGCTGAAAACTCCTAAATCCCATAAGCAAGTCGGTATTGCTCTGGAAGAAATTTACGGCGATTACGTAAAAATTAAGCAGGGTGTACCAGAAGAACCAGAAGTAATTAAATAATGGAATCAATAAACCTCGTGGTCGTTAGACAATTTTATGAACAATCTTTTTATGACAACCGCGAGGTTGTTATTTTTTTCTGTAGCTTATTAATTAAAAAATGAAAGTGAGGGATACCGATGTTAACCGGCAAAAAAATTCTGCTTGGTATTACTGGAGGCATAGCAGCTTTTAAGGCGGCTTCGTTATGTAGCAAGCTGGTCCAGCAGGGAGCCGAGGTTCGGGTGATTATGACGAAGTCGGCAACTAAACTTATTACTGAGCTGACCTTACAGGCATTATCTAAAAATCCCGTATATACGGACACTTTCGATGAGAAAAATCCTGCTACAATAGCTCATATTAATTTGGCAGATTGGGCTGATCTTGTATTGGTAGCTCCGGCTACAGCGAACATGATAGGTAAAATGGCAAACGGCATCGCTGATGATATGCTCTCCACCACGCTGCTTGCGACACAAGCACCGATCATGGTAGCTCCGGCAATGAATGTGCATATGTACGTTCATCCTGCGGTGAGCCGGAATTTGGCAGAACTTGCTTCACGGGGGGTACTGATGGTTGAGCCTGGAGAAGGCTTGCTAGCCTGTGGTTATATTGGAAAAGGGCGTATGGAAGAACCGGAGACAATTGTCGCTGTAGTAAATTCTTTTTTTGACCGTCAGAATAAAATTGCTTTTCGTCCTCTTGCGGGTAAGAAGGTCGTTGTAACTGCTGGAGGGACGGTGGAACGCATTGACCCTGTCAGATACATATCTAACGATTCTTCTGGGAAAATGGGCTTTGCGATTGCGAAGGCAGCCTGTGAGCTAGGAGCTGACGTGGTGCTGATTGCGGCGAATACGAAGCTTGCCCCCCCTGCGGGTGTTAAAGTCATTTCACTGGAATCGGCTAAAGAGATGTATGATGCAGTTGCGGCTGAATGGAATGACACAGATATTTTGGTGAAATCGGCGGCTGTTGCTGACTATCGTCCAAAAGAGGTATCGGAGCAGAAAATTAAAAAATCAGGCGATACCATGACGCTGGAGCTGGTTAAAAATATCGACATCCTTGAAACGTTCGGACGATTAAAGACCTCGCAATTTTTAATCGGTTTTGCAGCCGAAACGACAAATGTCGAGCATTATGCAATGGACAAATTACATCGGAAAAACTGCGATCTGCTTGTTGCGAATGATGTAACCAAGGCAGGTGCTGGATTTGGTATAGATACGAATGTTGTTAGCATTTATGATGGTGACGGACTAGTTGAATCCTTGCCATTGCAATCAAAAGACGAGGTTGGACTTCGAATTATGGAGCTTGCTGCCCAGCGGTTGTCGGGGGCGAAGCTATGAATTTTAGATTGGCCCAGGTTATCGTAGATGTGCCGAGTCGGGAAACCGACCGGCCTTTTGATTATTCTATTCCGAAATCGATGCAAGGCTGGATCGAAGTGGGCAGTCGGGTAGGAGTTCCCTTTGGACATCGTACTGTGCAGGGCTTTGTAGTATCGCTAAAGAAAGATTCCGAGATGGATTCAGCTCGTATTAAGCCTATTGCAGAGCTTCTTGATCTCGTACCGCCACTTCCTCCCGATCTTGTGGAGCTTGCTGAATGGATGAGTCGCAAATATGCATGCAGTATGATTTCCTCGCTTCAGGCGATGATTCCGGCAGCATTGAAAGGAAAAGCCGAACGGTATATTTCTGTGGCTGAGCAAGAGAAAGAGAGTTATGGGGATAGCGCGGACTCTCTGTTTGTTATGCAGCCACTGCTGACTGGTGAAGAGGAGGAAATCGTCACCTACGTTAAGGCAAGCGGCAGCGTTACATTGGATCATTTAAATACTCGTTTTCCTGGACAAGCCGGGATCACCAAAGGGCTTATTAGTCAGGGCGTTTTGTCCGAGGTCCAGTTAATCAAGGATAAGGTTCGTAAAAAAATGGTGAAGACTGTAGCTGCAACAGTGAGCGGGAACGAGGCGGAGGCAGCCCTATCATCATTTACAGCCCAGGCGCGTCGTCAAAAGGAAGTGCTGCAATTTTTGCTAGAGGTAGGAATTCCTTTATCTCTTCAAGAAGTGTTGTCGAGTCTTCGGGTTACTGCGGGTACAGTGAAAAAACTGGAGGAAAAAGGCTACGCGGTTATTGAAGAAGTAGAAGTGTTCCGAGATCCTTATCAGAATCGGCGGTTTAAAGGGACTGAACCTCTTCAGCGGACTCCTGAACAGGACGTTGTCTATTCCCGAATTTCGGCAGCACTGGATGACAGAACTTTTGGAACCTTTTTGCTGCATGGCGTCACGGGGAGTGGCAAAACTGAGGTATATCTACAAACGATAGAACGGTGTATTTCTTCGGAGCGGCAGGCTATTGTGCTGGTTCCAGAAATCTCGCTCACGCCGCAAATGGTAGAACGGTTTAAAGGTCGCTTTGGCAGCAAGGTGGCCCTTCTTCACAGTCGTTTGTCGCATGGTGAACGTTATGATGAATGGCGTAAAATACGGGAGGGCAAGGTTCAGGTTGCTATCGGAGCTCGCTCAGCTATTTTTGCTCCTTTCCGTAATTTAGGGCTTATCGTTATGGATGAGGAGCATGAGACATCCTATAAGCAGGAAGAGACCCCCAAGTATCACGCCAGAGATGTGGCAGTCCACAGGGCGCGCCAGCATGGGGCGGTCGTCATTTTAGGATCAGCGACCCCTTCGCTTGAAAGCTATTACGCGGCAAGATCTCAGGCTGATGATAAATTTGCACCAGTGCTGCTGGAGATGAAGCAGCGACCTTCAGGAAGCCATTTGCCAGCTGTACACATAGTAGATATGCGTGAGGAGCTTCGAGACGGAAATCGTTCGATGTTCAGCAGGGCGCTTCATGCTGGAATTGCCTCCAGGCTGGAGCGTGGTGAACAGACTGTTCTTTTCTTGAATCGGCGAGGATATTCAACGTTTGTGATGTGCCGAACATGCGGGTATGTTGCAGGTTGTCCGGAATGCGATATTTCGCTGACCTATCACCAAAAATCGAACAATTTACGATGTCACTACTGTGGTTATGCCACTCCTGCTCCGTCGGTGTGTCCGGAATGCGGAAGTGAGCATATCAGATATTTTGGTACAGGTACTCAGCGCGTTGAAGGCGAGCTGGCCAAGCTGTTTCCTGGTATTCGGGTCGTTCGCATGGATGTGGATACGACAAGTGAAAAGGGAGCACATGAGAAGCTGCTAAAAGCTTTCCGAGAGAAAAAAGGCGATGTTTTGCTCGGAACGCAAATGGTTGCTAAAGGACTTGATTTTCCAGATGTGACTTTGGTTGGTGTGATCGCTGCGGACACGGCGCTTAATTTGCCGGATTTCCGCGCCGCCGAGAAAACATTTCAGTTATTAACGCAAGTAGCAGGCCGGGCTGGACGGCATCAATTGCCAGGTGAAGTGTTCATACAGACATATATGCCGGAGCATTATTCGGTTGTTCATGCCAGTGGTCATGACTATGATTCATTTGTTCGCGAGGAGCTTAAGTACAGGAAGGGATTGCATTATCCGCCTTATAGCAAGCTGATTCTTGTTACGCTGTCGCATGAAAAGCTGCCTCTGTTACTACGTATGGCTGAAAATTTTGCCGGAGATATAAGGCTCAAAGCCCAACGTTTGGGATGGTATGGCAATCTGGATCGTTTTTCTTCCGAAGCACTTGATATTATGGGGCCGGTTGCCTCTCCAATTCCGCGGATCAAGAATAGATACAGATTTCAATGTATGGTGAAGTACCGTGGCTCAATGGATGTTGTAGGTCTCGTTAGGGAAATAGCACTGACTACGCATCATAACTTGCGTGATTCTTCTTTACAGATTAGTATCGATGTGGACCCACAAATGTTGATGTAACATATAATTCAAAAGGATATTAAAAATGTATATATAGTTCAAAAATTAGTTTTTGAACAAACCTAGTGGATGGGATGGTGCTTTGAATGGCAATTCGTATCATAGTAAATGAACCTGACGAGGTATTGCATCAGATGGCCAAGGAAGTTAAAAAAATTACTCCGAACGTGCAGAAGCTGCTGACGGATATGGCGGATACAATGTACGATGCTGAAGGTGTTGGCCTGGCCGCTCCTCAAGTAGGCATTTTGAAACGTCTGATTGTAGTTGATGTGGGCGATGATAATGGCTTGATTGAACTGATTAACCCGGAAATTGTGTCAAGCGAAGGAGAGCAGTTTGGTCCTGAAGGATGTCTCAGTATTCCCGGGTACCGTGGTGATGTACGCCGTGCTCTGACTGTGACCGTAAAAGGTCTTGACCGCAATGGTAACGAAGTGACCTATACTGGTTCTGAACTGCTTGCAAGAGCGTTCCAGCATGAAATCGATCATTTAAATGGTGTTTTGTACACGGATGTAGCTGAAAGAGTGTATCAAATTACCTCCGAAGGTGAAGAGAAGGAGTGATGTTTCAAGTGAACATCGTATTTATGGGAACCCCGGATTTTGCGGTCCCTTCCCTGGAATCCCTGATCAAGGAAGGGTATAACGTGGTTGGGGTAGTGACCCAGCCGGATCGTCCGCAAGGACGGAAAAAAATACTTACTCCAACTCCGGTTAAAGAAGCGGCATTAAAATATGGTTTACCTGTTTTGCAGCCGCAGCGTATGCGCTCGCCGGAAGCTGTGGAAGAGCTTGCTGCATTGTCTCCAGACCTAATTGTTACCGCTGCGTATGGTCAAATTTTACCGGCAGCGGTGCTTGAAATGCCGAAGTACGGATGTCTGAACGTGCATGGTTCTCTGCTTCCTAAATATAGAGGCGGCGCTCCTATTCAACGCTCCATCATTAATGGAGAGAAGGAAACGGGCATTACGTTAATGTATATGGCAGAAGGTTTGGACACGGGAGATATGATTGCGAAATCTGTTGTACCGATTGAAGATGAGGATACTTCGGGTACGATTTTTGAAAAATTGAGTATCGCCGGGTCCAAGCTGCTCATCGAGCAGCTTCCGCGTGTGTTGGATGGTACGGCTGATCGCATTCCTCAAAATGATGAGGAATCCACATATGCTCGTAATTTATCACGTGAAGATGAACGCATTGATTGGAGTGCCTCCTCCCGTGAGGTTTTCAATAGAGTGAGGGGGCTTGTTCCGTTTTCTGGCGGTTTTACGTTGTGGAATGAAGAGGTTTTTAAAATATGGGAAATTGCCCAACCAACTCAAGCAGGAGCTGGCAGTTCTTCAGGAGAAGTTCCTGGTACAGTGCTTCATTTGTCGGGGGATGGAATTGAGGTTAAAACTGGAGATGGATCTGTTCTCCTTACTCGGGTACAGCCAGCAGGCAAAAAAGCGATGGAAGCATCTGAATTTATTCGCGGGGGCCTTATGAAGAAAGGTACGGTTCTGTCATGAGTGATCGCAGGGGTGCATCAAACAAAGGACCATCGGGACATGGAGCTGGTAAAAAGAAGACAGCCGCTTCTGCACGTGATACGGCACTTCAGGTTCTGACAGCGGTTGAGCAGGAAGGAGCATACAGCAATTTGCTGCTTAACGGCGTTCTGCAAAAGTCTGGTTTGACACCTGCAGATGCCGGGCTAGCTACGGAATTGGTGTATGGTACGATTTCTCGGCAGAATACGATCGATTATTTTCTGGAACAGTTCGTTGCCAAAGGAATGGCCAAGCTTCAGCCATGGGTCCGCAATTTGCTCAGACTCAGTTTTTACCAGCTGTATTATCTGGATCGTATCCCGCCACATGCAGCTGTGAATGAAGCTGTTAACATCGCAAAGAAGCGTGGGCATCAGGGGATATCCGGCATGGTAAACGGGGTGCTGCGCAATGTACTTCGGAGGAAGGAAGAACTGCAAATACCGAAGGAGCTTACTCCAATCACCAGGATTGCATTAGAGCATTCTCATCCGGAATGGCTTGTAGCCAAATGGGTACAGCAGTTCGGCGAGGACACCGCCGAGGAGATTTGCAAGGCGAACAATGAACCTCCATCGGTAAGCGTCAGAGTGAATACTTCTCAAGTCAGCAGGGACAAGCTTATTGAATCCATGAAAGAGCAAGGAATTGAAGCAATACCATCCTTCGTCTCTGAAGATGGTATTATTGTTATGAGCGGCGGCAATATGGCTTTAACCTCTTGGTATAAAGAAGGGTTATTATCCATTCAGGATGAAAGCTCTATGCTGGTAGGAGAAGCGGTTGATCCACAGACCGGAATGTCTGTGCTGGATTGCTGCGCTGCTCCGGGCGGGAAGACTTGTCATATTGCTGAAAAGCTTGCTGGCAGCGGAACTGTCATTGCCAACGATATCCATCCCCATAAGGCGAAGCTGATTGAGGATCAAGCTAAGCGGCTGGGTCTTAACAATATCCGCACTTTGTCTGGTGATGCAGTGAAGTTGGCAGAGCAATATCCGCCAGAATCTTTTGACCGAATATTACTGGATGCTCCATGCTCAGGCCTTGGCGTTATTCGTAGAAAGCCTGACCTGAAATGGACCAAGTCACCTAGTGATATCGAGGAGATCTCAGCAATTCAAAGTGAACTCCTGGACGCAGTCTGTGGTTTGCTTAAGCCAGGTGGTATGCTCGTATATAGCACTTGTACGATTGAAAAAAGCGAGAACACGGAGATGGTGGGGCAATTTCTTGAACGTCATCCTGAATTTGAAGTATCTCCTGAGATGCCCGATAGCTGGACAGAGTTGAGCGAAGCTGCAACCAGAGAACCGATCGGTCTTCAAATTTTGCCGCAGGATTATCATTCCGATGGTTTCTATATTGCTCGACTGGTCAAACGTACAAAATAGTAATAAAAAGATAAGATTTACTAACAGGATGTTAATGGTATATACTGGAAATGGTGAAGCACACCTTTATTATCGCGAGTCGATAGATAAGGGTGTGCTTTTTATTTGTCAAATTTCCTAATTTTATCAAATTAGTAATTTTGAAGGAGGTAATTAGATTCATTTGATAGAAAGGAATAGGGGTGTAGGGGAACAGTACCTCTTTCTGTGGGGGAAAGTCCTTGGTTTGAGAAAATAATGTGTGGGAGGTAGTCTTGTGAAAAAGTTGATGACAGCTTTTTTGGCTGGTGCTTTGGGATTAGGTGTACTTGGTGTTGGAGGGTCGTCTATTAACGCAGCCGAAATTAAACCAGTCGCTGGCAGCAAAAAACTGGCTGTACTTGTTGACGCTCGTAAAGTGAAATTTGATGGCGGAGATCCGTTTGTTGAAGACAAACGGGTTCAAGTCCCGCTTCGGGGTATTGGTGAGGCTTTGGGTGCGAAG
>RCUF01000341.1_pt1 | contig 17503 bp, 21 predicted proteins | sample 2166311 | NCBI WGS metagenome assembly RCUF01 (sample SAMN09932608, study PRJNA488358) | compost metagenome | feature: garden; material: soil; isolation source: compost soil in 4-hydroxybenzonitrile-enriched culture | place: Germany: Experimental Botanical Garden Goettingen | collected 2016-01-27
CCAGGGACGTAAATTACGACAATCGTAATCTGCGTCCCTTTATTGTTGTCTTGAACATGGGAGGCTTAACAATGCTTGAACAATTAGGATTTAATCCAGACGATCGGGCTATTATCATCAATGCTGATGATTTTGGCATTTCACATTCGACCAATCAAGCGATCATGAGCTTGTTCCACAAGGGTTCTATTACTTCTGCATCGCTGATGGTTCCTTGTTCAGCAGCTAATGAAGCTGCGGATTTGTGCAGTAAGTCTAACAACAGCAATGTCAACGTTGGAATCCATCTGACGCTTACAAGCTCAGAGAGTGATTCCTATCGACCTGTATTTCAAGATTTTCCATTAAGGAGCCTGGTTACAGACGATGGTTTCCTTCCTACAGATCCTGCGTTGATTGAAAAGAAGGCAAAGCCTGAGGAAGTAAGAATTGAGCTAGAGGCACAAATTGTGAAGGCCCTCTCTATGGGGATCGATGTTACTCATCTGGATAGTCATGCGGGGACTGTGATGGGGGTGTATGCGGGGCGTGATTTTCTGGAAATGGTGTTTGATTTATGCGAGAAATATGAGCTGCCTTTTAATCTGCCTTTGCGTATTGTGGAACAGCCCTTTTTTAGCAAAAATCTAATCAGGTTATTTGAACAGAGGATTCAATCGGCTAAACGTCGGGGGATTCTTTTGATCGATGATCTAATCACCCTCCCCTATCATTTCGACACGGAAGAGAGCTATGCGGATATGAGGGATGATGTCATTCGCAGGATACAGGGCTGCAAGCCAGGCGTTACCCAAATCGTAGCTCACCCCGCGATCGTGACGGACGAACTTAAGAGATTAACCCCCCATTTTGTCAAAAGAGAGCTGGAATACCAACTATTCAATGACCCTGAGGTGAAGCAAGTACTCCATTCTGAGGGGATACATCTAATATCATGGAGGGAAATTCGAGATTTGCAAAGGTCTATGTATTGAAGTTGTTGTTAACTTACAAAAATAAACGCTCGGCGATTAGTGTCCAGCGTCTGCATATCGAATTTTATTTTGATAATCAAAGCAAAATCTAATTACAGCAAATCTCTCCAGTTTCTTTTTCCATAAAGAATTCGAATTACTGTCACGGTTGTATCCGCTTCTGAAACCAAGTAAAACACAATATATTGATCAACAACTAATTTTCGTATTCCTTGACTGGCTAATCGCTCGTCCCGAACTAAATTATTTCTTAAGGGCATATGTTCCAATTCAAATATGGATTCAGCTATTCTTGAAACCAACTTACGTGCAGCAACATGATCCAGCAGTTCGTGAGCTATATAATCGGCAATATCTCGCAAGTCACGTTCTGCTGGTTCTGTTATCGTGATGTGAAAGGTTTCCATTATGAAAGTCCTTTCTGTATATCATCAAGTGCGTCTCGAAAAGGTCTTACCTTCTGTTCCTTCACCGCCTCGATCCCCTCATCGAGTAGCTTGTATAGCTCAAATTTGCCAACCAACTTCTCATACGTTTCAATACTCATAACAGCAAGATCACCTTGACCGTTCTTCGTAATATAAACAGGCTCCTCATACTTATGACAAAACTCCGATATTTCATTGTATTTATTTCTTAGATCAGAGCTAGGTCTAATTGTGGGCACGTCAATCCCTCCCTTATTGTTGATATATCATTATTCTATCGGAATAACGATATATATTCAATGTATGTATAACATTTCCGTTTGTTGAGGGATTATTTCATCATATTCTATTGTTCATTTCTTCGATTGCTCTCTTAAATACGACAATGACTTCCCTTGATGTCCCTTGACCATAGCTTGTATCAAAACAGGACACGACTTCCCATCCATCCCGTCCGTAGTGATTTAATTCATCCTGGAAATCGATTTCATCTACCTTGCCACCCATAAAACCACCGGTTTTTATTTTGATCGTCTTATATTCCCAACGTGTCATTTTCGTAGCCTCCATTTTTTCTACAAAACATGATTTATTGCTACTGAAGTTTCAATTATCATAACCAATTGGTTTTATTTTGTAAAAGGAAGTTTTTCACTTGATCAAACGATTGGCCTGATTTTGGAACAATGCAGTTTCACCTAAACAGAGCGCACGTCCCGAACTATCAAGGGATTCAAATGAAAAAAGCTGGTAACGAACCAAAGGTGAAGTTGTGCGTCTTCCTAAGATGGTTGCTTTCAGGTTTCTTGAGCGGCTTCTCGATTATACACAATCCACTCCACCAGCTTCCTCAACGCTCGATTCTTCTCCTCACTTGTCACTGCTTCACTCCATAACTCCCTAAACTCACCTATCCGTCCATACATCTGCTCTGCTTTCCTGCAAAAACAATGGTACAAAAAAGACTTCGGGCCAACTTGTCCCGAAGTTAAACAAGGAATGAGCGACAGCGAAATGACGCAACAAACACTTGGCTCATTCCTAAGAACACAGAAAAGCCTGTGGACAAACGGCGAAAAAACCAAACATAAGAGCTGTCATAGATTTATCCTTTGAAAACCATGTCGGATTTTTACTATCATGGTTTTGCGGCATCCATTACACTATCACGAGGAGGTGTTTTTATGGCTATGTGGAACCCGTGGCGTGGCTGTCATAGATACAGCGAGGGCTGCAAATTTTGTTATATCCATAAAGGCGATGATAAACGAGGTGTGGATACAAACGAGATTGTGCGGACAGACAAATTTAATGCCCCTATTGAGAAAACTAAAGCAGGAGCATACAAAGTAAAATCCGGGCAAACCGTTTATCTTTGCTTTTCAACGGATTTCTTAATTGAAGAAGCTGATAGTTGGCGGCAGGAATGCTGGGAAATGATAAAAGAGCGTTCGGACTTGAACTTTCTTTTTCTCACAAAGAGAATTGACCGATTTATGGATTGTGTTCCCAAGGATTGGAACGGCGGGTATGATAACGTAACTGTTGGCTGTACAATAGAAAACCAAGAAACCGCCGATTACCGCCTTTCTGTTTTCTCTGCTCTGCCTATCAAACACAAGAATATTATTTGCCAACCTTTAATTGAAACCGTAAATATTGAGAATTATTTGCATGATGTAGAATTGGTTGTAGTCGGCGGCGAATCTGATAAAGATGCCCGACCGCTTGACTATGATTGGGTACTCGATATAAGAGAGCAATGTATACGAAGTGGCGTTCATTTTGAATTTCGGCAATGCGGGACTCATTTTATCCAAGACGGCAAGCATTATAAACTATCAACTTTTCACTTATGTTCGCAGGCTAAAAAAGCGAATATCAACTGCTAAAAACATTCTATCATTCCATCAAACTGAAAGAGGGAATGCAGTATGCGTATTCATAGCGATAGAGCCTTTAATGCAAGTCTGCCCCATACACTACTCGATAAATATGTACTCTTTTACAACATAGTTTTCCCAAAGCAAAATATGTTTGCCCCGCATTATACGCTGATGCCAGACGGCTGCGGTACTCTGTCCCTCACCTTTGATGGAAAAGATATTTTAGCCGAGGTGTGGGGTGCTTCCGTAACTCCTACTTTACTTGGAGTTGAACCCAACAAGTATCAAGTTATGTTGCTAATACAGCTTTCACCTTGCGGGCTGTATCAAATAACACACTGCCACCAAGCGGAATTTGCGGATAAGCGTATATTGCTCAATAGTGTTGATAAGGAGCTTTACAATTCGCTCTGCCATGCCTTTGAAACCGCAAGCACTGTAGCAGAATTGTTTGGTATGTGCGATATGATTTTATATAGCCGTATGGAGTACCGCATTGTTTCGGATGCTCTGCTCTCTGCGACAAAAACAATTTCGGATAATCAAGGTCAAATACTTGTCGCAGAACTGGCTCAGAAGGTCGGTTACAGCGAGCGGCAATTAAACCGCTTGTTTTTAATGCAGATTGGCATGAATGCTAAAAGCTACGCCCGACTTGTCCGTTTTAACTATGTGTTAAGCCATATACAAAAATCTCCCTGCTTCTTTGCGGCATTGTCGCAACAAGCCGGATATTTCGACCAGTCCCATTTTGACAAGGATTTCAAAGCGATTAGCGGCATTACCCCTCAAGATTATTTGAAAACCATGTCCGATTTTTACTATGATGCTTCTGATGTATCCTCTACACTATCATCAAGGAGGGATAATCTATGATATATCAAGGTTGCTTATTGGCGGTCAAAGATATGGCCATATCAAAGAATTTCTATGAAAAGGTGCTTCACCAAAAGATTCTGATGGACGTTGGCGTACACGTCACTTTCGATGGTGGTCTTGCTCTGCAACAGGGGTACGCCGAGTTGGTTGATATTCCAGCCGATAGCGTTAAGGAGCAATCACATAATTTCCAAATCTACTTTCAGGTAGAAGATTTGGACACTGTGTATGCCGAACTGAAACGCACCCCTGGTTTGCTGTGGGTACATGAGATAAGGGAATATCCGTGGGGACAGCGTGATATTCGGGTGTATGACCCGGACAAGCATATCGTCGAAATTGCGGAGGATATTGGTGTAGTAATCAAGCGTTTTATTGAGCAGGGTATGTCGGTTGAGGAAGTTTCCAAGCGAACCATGTTCCCCATGGAAGTTGTGAAGCAGTATGTGAGTTGATATTCTAATTCACTGAAAAATCGCAAACTGCCATTTCATCCGTGAAAGTCAGTTAGAGCAGCTTGTCTTGGAGGAATTGCGACAGCTTCTCCGCGACATTCCCAAGCATGATACGGTGGCTAAGAAAAAAGCCACCGTCAAGCACCGTTAGCGTATTGCCGAGCTTGATACCTTGATTGAGCGGCTGTATGTGGATAATGTTTCCGGCAAGGTTACAGATGAGCGGTACGAAAAGATGTCCGCAAAGTTTGAAGCGGAGCAAGCCGAGTTGCTGGCAACGGTTGATACTCTGGAAACGAAAATCGCTGAACAGGAGAGCCAAGCCGTTAATGTGGATTGGTTCTTGTCCGTGGTGCGGAGGTATGCCACAGACGATCCTGCCACCGCAAGAAATTCGCCCTTCTTAATCTCCAAATTAACGCCTCTCAGAGCTGGGACAATACTCTTTCCGAGTGTATAATCCTTTTTTACATCCTCAAGTTTTATTAATGTAGACATAATTAGTTTGCACCCTCTAGTTCATTAGTAATAGATTGTCTTATATTTCCAAATACAGGGCCGTTTCCTTAATAGACAAGCACATAGCGTAGAACAATGTAATACTCTACAATAGTCTATTTTGTGAAGGAGAGCTGGGATGAAAGGGAAATTGTTGTTTGATTATATTGTGGTAGGATCGGGTCCGGCGGGCGCAGTGATCGCAAAAACACTTACTGATGACAAAAAAACATCGGTTCTTCTTATTGAAGCAGGTGAAAATCGTGATCAAGATCAACCGATCATGGACTCCGCCTTCGCTCCGGAGCTTGAGGAGAGTTTTTTTCCGAATTATTTCTGGCAAGGGGAAGGTGTCCCTCAAGAGAATCTGGATGATCGTTCCTTCGAATGGACAACGGGACGCCTTTTGGGCGGGGGCTCTTCTATTAATGGGGAGCAATATGTACGTCCTACATCGGCCGTATTCAAGGAGTGGGAACAGTTACTCGGTCCCATGTGGTCACCTGATAAAGCCATTCGGCGGTTTAAACGACTGGAGAATTATAATGGGGACACCAACAATACTGCTGCGCGCGGGTTTCATGGAAGAATAGACATCAGGCAAGCACCTGAGGCTCCAACAGCTCTGGCTGAAAAACTGACTCTCGCCATTGAGCAAGCTACCGGATTCTCCCCCATTCTTGACTACAATGATCCTAATACTCCACTCGGTCCGTTCACTCGCTGGCAATTGTATCAGAAGCCAAATGGTCAACGGGAGAGCTCGTCTACAGCTTTTTTGTCCTCTAATATCATGACACCAACAGGCCAAGGTAAAAATGGACGAAAGTTAACCGTTTATTTTAAGACAACTGCTCTTCGAGTGCTTTTTCATCGTAAACGTGCTATTGGTGTGGAAGTGTTAAAGGAAGGGAAACGCATCAGAGCCTATTCACGCAAAAAAATCATCATTTCAGCAGGAATCAATAGTGCCCAGTTGCTGATGTTATCAGGAATCGGGCCTGCTAAAACGCTAAAAGCATCGGGAATACCTGTGATCCATCATAATCCTAATGTCGGCCAGAGATTAACCAACCACACCTTAAACTTCGCCGTGTTTTCAACGAACCCCGATGATCCCCCACTGCCTGCTGATGATCCGAATGCGCTCTATACAGGTGGTGCTTTTTTGCCTGACCCTACTGGAGATAACCCTGACCGTCGCGCAGTACAACTGATCGGAATTGGTTCCAATGGACAGTTAACGATAGCGATTCTATATTTGCAGCCCCAGAGCCGGGGATCAATTACAATCCAAAATAACGATCCATTAACCATTGTGCTGGGTGATGAAGGATTTCTTTCTGATCCAAGCGATATGGAGGCAGTTAAAAATATATACAAAATATATATTCGAAATATAGCGTCAGAACTGGCCCAAATAGATCCTTCTATACGTCTCATATCACCAACTCTGGAAATTATTGAAGATGATTCAAAACTGGAGCAGTTTATTAAGGAAAACTTCGATCACAATCATCACCAGCAAAGCTCTCTTCGCATGGCTCCAATCAATCAAGGCGGAGTCGTAGATCGTTTTGGAAGAGTACACGGAGTAAAAGATTTGATCGTAGCCGATGCCTCCATCATTCCATTTACGGTGGACGGCAATACTTCTTCCGCTGCATTCCTCATTGGATACACGATTGCTAGTCAACTACGGTATAAGACTTCTCGTTCCAGATATGCGGAAAGGGATGAAGAATGATTAGCTTGTGAGGATCGAAGCCCAAGGGGGCTAACTTTGTAATAAGCCAGCTGGCCCCCTTTCTACTTATTGCACGCTTTATCCCAAGAAGGCGATCGATTTCTTTGTTTTCCTTGCAAACGCAATCGGATTATCTATGGATTCCCAGTGTATATACATAAGCCGAGGCTGTTCATTCAACCAGTGATTGTGAAGAGCCGTTACAGTAATTCCGTTTCTTTGCAGGTTACGGATCAAACGATTGGCCTGATTTTGGAACAATGCAGTTTCACCTAAACAGAGCGCACGTCCCGAACTATCAAGGGATTCAAATGAAAAAAGCTGGTAACGAACCAAAGGTGAAGTTGTGCGTCTTCCTAAGATGGTTGCTTTCAGGTTTCTTGAGCGGCTCACAAAACAGACAGGTCCCGGATCAATCTCATGCTCCCCGCCTAATATACTTGCAAATTGGTTACATAATCTTCTAAATCTCGGACTTACCTTGACATTCGCCATTATAAACCTCCTCTGGATTTTGAGATATTGTATTTAACATCAGAGTTGAGGGTATATGCGAATGCCCAATATCAAAAATAAATACTGGCCTATCTGTTCATTTAGGCGGAACCATACAACGGAATGGAGCTTTACCTCTACATCGTAAGAAACGGCAGCTTTGCCGTTTCTTTTACTTTTTTAGGAACTTTTTGAGAAAATACAGGTATTAATAGAATAATAATCCACTAGAGGGAGATGTAAAATTGAAAAATCTCAAAAAAATAATTTTCATATTATGTAGTTTAATGATTTTGCAAAGTGTGACCATACTATATGCTGCTGCGAACAAATCGGAAATTTCCATTTTTTTAAATGATGTGCTTCAAAAACGCGAGGGATTAATAAGTGATGATGGAGATGTATTACTGTCTACTGCACAGTTATCTGAGGATTTGTTCGCATTATATTCCCCTGACAAGTCAGGAGAATCAACCCGTATCTACAAACCTAATGTGAACTTAGTTTTGCGTGATGATAAAGAGAAGGTTTTTGGCAAAGTTAAAAGTACGAATCGCATTACATTTTCAACTTTAGTACAGGTAGATAATTTAAAAACAACAATTTCTGATTTAAAAATAGTCATCACTAGTCCTGAAGGTAAGACAGAAACCATAACCTCTCAACAAATTAAAGATACGATGGAATATTTCTGGTTTATATCAGACGATTTCACCTACACATTTAATTCAAAAGGAAATTATGCCATTAAAGTGTTTTTCAAAGATAATGACTCCAAGAAATGGTTTCCTGTGTCCGAAATTCAAGTAGTTGCGATGTAACGTTCATCTTCAATTTCCTTCATCAACCTCATCCTGTTTCTTTAATCTTGTTTGTAGCTTATCTATAATCTCTTGCCTGTATTCGCCCTGCATTTCATCAATTCGTACTGCTAACGTCGGGATCATCCATTCCTCAAGGAATTCATCATTCATACCTGTGAGCCTGATATACTCGGATACATATTCCTTATTAAAAAGCACTCGCGATTCTCTATGCATCAACCAGTCAGGTGCATTTGGCGGCAGCGAATCGGATTGGATCATCATTGAAGTTCTAGTGACATCAGCCTCCGGGTTACCTACTAAAAGATTCAACCAATCAATAATGATCGGACCATTAGGTGACATGATAATGTTATCCGGATGAAAGTCATAATGGCATATCGAATTTCCATCAGGTAATGAAGCCAATATATCTGTAATGGTTTGCTTGTCATGATTGGATATCTCTTGTGAATGGTTAATTTTATGTGTGATTTCCGGTTTTAGATTAGGAAGCAGCTTATTCTTAACTTGATGAATCTCGTATTGAAGATTTGCCATCAGTCTGGCGTTATAGAACATGCTCTCCTCTGAGGGTTCAATATTCCATAACATCGTGGGGCCATCGATTCTCTCATAAATGAGACCCTTCTTGCCTTCGTAATCTACTAGCCCACCATATTTAGGTGCTCTCAACATTAAGCTGTTAATGAGTTCAGCATTTTTTGCTTCCATCACCGCATAATTCTGATCATAGAACAATTTGATAACTTCCGTCTTTCCCCACCGATATACTCTTGCAGTGTTGCCAATCCCAAGTAACTCACCGATTTTCATAGTTTATTCCTTTCATTATGTTCATCATGACCGCAATCATATAAATACATGCATGATTTATTCAACACGGTATCGGTTTACTCCTTTTTTAGACATTTAGAATGATTCAATCATCATAAACAACCTCAGTACCAGCAATAAAATCATGGATTGAACGCTTATCTTCTCTTAATCCAATCATAAATGCGCTAACGATTACACCTATTCCAAAAGTAATTGCGTATACGATTCCTGCTACAACATTACGCATTAACATGGTTCCAATCCCCGGAGGTGTTAAATCACTGACTCTTCTAATACGGATGCCACAAATTCGTTTTCCAATGGTATATCCGTTCCACAATACAGGCAGCAATAACGAATACAGGAATGACAATATATTATCGGTGTACCCCTGATCCGTACCTCCATCGATGATGTATGCAAGAATTGCCAACGGTATTCCTATAATAATACCATCTAACAGGTTAGCACCTAATCTGATCCAAAAACCCGCTTTCCTCTCCATCGCCCTCACTCCACTTCCATAAAATAATGAGCTTCTCTCTATGCATATTCAGTTTAGCATCAATAGCTGCATTTATCTCCTATAAGTAAGTACAATCGTAAGTACCATTCAATCATACGACTTGTATATGTTTAAAATCTAATTCATTGATGCAATGAAATTCTCACAACACCAACTCAAAGCTCTCATCCGGAAGGTAAGGGATTGAACCAATAAATAAAGGCTCTTTTCGTAATTATTGTTGTTAACCACCAAAAAATACCATCGTCGCTTACGGTGGTCCCTTGCTCTAATTTTTCACCTATTGATTAGTTTTCACTATCCTTTCATAGACATGGAAATAGTAAATATACGGATTTCTATCATTTTGAATTCCTTTTTCAACGGATACTTCTTTCCATTCATCTACATCAATTTCAGGGAAAAAGGTATCGCCCTCAAACTCATGATGGATTTTTGTAATATACATCTTTTCAACGTAGGGCATGAACATTTTATATATCTGTTCGCCACCAAAAATGAAAATTTCATCTTCATTTTTGCACAAATCAAACACGTCTTTAATCGAATGAGCAATTTCACAACCTTCAATGGTTAGCTCAATGTCTCTTGATAAAATAATATTGCGACGTCCAGGCAATGCTTTACCTATTGAATCGAAGTTTTTTCTTCCTAAGATTATAGGATGTCCCTCAGTCGTTTTCTTTACATATTGCCAATCATTTGGTATTCTCCACGGAATGTCGTTTTCTTTTCCAATAACTCTGTTTCTATCCATCGCAGCAATTAATGAAATTTGCAAACAAACGTCCCCCTTCACAAATTTACTGATGTTGCCCGCATATTCCGCTTATCATGCTGATTTAAATGAGCGCACAGGTGAGAACACAACTTTTTTACAAGCCTCAAGTACAATTGAGAGTTGTAATTTGTTCTTGCTCACCTGTTTATGTTGGCTATTTTAGGAAGACTCGCGCCTTCGAGCATAAGTTTGAAGTATTTCAGCCACTATGAGGGTAGTGTGTACCTGAAATCGGACTTGCGGTCATATCATTAAACGTCTTTCCACAGTCTTTACAAAGGTATCGTTGACGAGAGCGGTACTTTCCGTTTCGCTTAACAGAGACGCTTCCGCAATGGACGCAGGCAAGACCACCGCTGAATCTGACTTCTCGAATATCACTGACCAAAGTGGCGATATCTTCTTTAGGTTCAGGAAATAACGTGGTTTGCATAGCTTGGAAAAGCTGAAATTGTTCTGTTTTTGGCAACTCATCGAAAAGTTCGTAGACCTTTGCCCAATTCACTGTGGAATCCCCCTGATACAAACTTATGTTCGTATTCATTATAACAGAAAACGGGGGAAATGAGCAATTAGCAACAATCTTTTAGAAATAAGCCTAAATAAAAAAAGGCCCCCGCCTTAGTTAGCAAAGGAGCCAGAATAAAATAATATGCTTACATTCCTACTGAAGCGGAAATTGCAGCGAATATGGCCGCGATAATCCACAAAATCCCGAATAGCTTTAGAACTACCTTGAGCCACTGACCAAAGTTAATCCGGGCAATAGCCAATCCTGCCAGAAGCACCCCGCCAGTTGGAGAAATAAGATTCGTCAATCCGTTCCCGAATTGATAGGCTGTAACAATGGCCTCCCTGTTAATACCAATCAGGTCACCAAGCGGAGCCAGTACCGGCATCGTTAGTGCTGCTTCTCCCGAAGATGATGGAACCAGGAAGGTAATCACATTATGAACTAGCAGCATAATTGTAGTAAATGCGTAGTTTGGCAAGCCCTGCAGCATGTTGGCCAGGAAGTCCAGAATCGTGTCGATGATCTTGCCATTCTCGGCAATGACGAGAATTCCCCGTGCAAGACCTATGATTACCGCGGCATATACAAACTCCCCACAGCCCTTGACAAAATTCTCGGCCATCTCTTTTTGGCTCATTCTGGATATGATACCAGCAAACAGGCCAAGCGCGAGGAAAAGTGCACCGATCTCCGTCATGTACCATCCCTTTGCCAAAATCCCCCACACAATGATTCCTAACACTGCAATAAATCCGCCAATAATCAGCTTATCACGCAATGAGAAGACAAGCTCTTTCCCGTTCTCTTCCCCGAGGTACAACGGACGGGTGACCAAATCATTCTGATAAACGATCGATTTCTCGGGGTTTTTCTTCACACGGTTAGCGTACCACATAGTAAATGCAATCGACACACCTGTGAAGACAATCCATTCAATGAACCGCAGCCATAGCTGAGGATTCCCTTGTACACCGGCTACCCCTTGTGCAATGAGGACCGAAAATGGATTCGTCGTCGAGCCGACATATCCGATCTGTGTGCCGAGGAAAAGAATCAGTATAGCAGTCATCGAGTCAAAGCCTAACGCAAACATTAAAGAAATGAATATAGCGTAAAGCGGGATGATCTCCTCGCTCATCCCAAAGGTTGAGCCACCCAGACTGCAAATAACCATCGTAATCGGAATAATTAAAATGCCTTTGTTCTTAAGCCTTCCAGCCAGTGCCATCAGTGCTCGATCGATTGCGCCGGTCTGTAAAATAATGCCGAAGGCTCCACCTACGATCAATACGAAGGCAACAACATCTGCAGCATTTATGATGCCTTCCATCGGAGCTGCCAAAATTTGCGGTATCCCTTGACGTAAATCACTGTCTGCATCGCTCTTGGGTACAGCTTGATATGTTCCAGGTACAATAGCGGACTTGGTCATTCCGTCGATTGTGACTTCCTGGCGTTCAAATTCCCCGCTTGGTATAACCCATGTGAGCACAGCCATCAGGATTATAATGAAGAAAATAAGCGAATAGCTATGAGGCAGAGACCATTTAAGCTTTTTCTTGATCGCTTCCATATTCATCCCTCATTCTGGATTTTAGTAAATTTTTACAACAATATAGTCATTAATGGATTCGAAAAATTCTAATGGCTCTCATCATGAGTTACTCGCCCCCCACACAGGGTCAATATCACCTTTGAATTTCTTAGCTCGGCTGCAGGCGTATGAAGAAGATTACGATCGAAGACACATATATCTGCATACTTTCCTTTTTCAAGAGTGCCTGTTTTCTCCTCCATAAAACAATGCTTGGCTCCATTTACAGTCCAGGCTTTAAGCACTTCTGCTCGCGGCATCCCTTTATCCGGATACCATCCCCCTTCAGGCGATCCATCCGGGAATAGACGGGCGCTTGCTGCATACAGTGAATCGGGTACGCTAGTAATAAATAGAGGCAGATCAGTACCGCATGTCACCGTAACGCCAGCATCTAGCATTGATTGATAATCATAAAACCTGCTCTCTCTATCCTGTCCAGCCACCATGGCCATATAAGCTTCTTCATAGGATGGATTCAGCAGCAATACCTGAGCATATATTTCAGCGAAAATACCTAGCTCAGCCATCCTCTTCAAATCAGCGGGATGAGGACATTCCAGATCACTTATCGAGTGACGGGCATCCCTGATCCCGTTAACATGACGGCATTTCTCAAATATCGACACCGCATTGCGGATGGCAGCATCGCCTTCAGCGGTCAGAATGCATTTTAATCCATGCTGATCGGCCTCCATAACAGCCGCCTCAATGGCTCCATAATCCACTGGCCGCAGATTGGTTACACCCGGCATATCGGCATACGGCTCAAGCATATCCCCTGTATGGTCGGCTACCACACCGTCAACCATCACTTTATAGCCTTGGAACCGAAGATAATCGCCGTTATATTCAGCTTTACAATGCAAACCAAAATCCGTATTCAGTGGACTCTGGACCGGTTCAAGGACGAAGTGGACGCGCGCCGACAGCTGACTCTTCCCGGCTAATTCCTCCAATACAGGCAACAATCCCTCATATTGATCAAAACCGATATCTTTGATAGATGTTACCCCCCGCTTTGCCAGCATAGAGCAGAAATCCTGAAACTCAGTCTTCACGAGTTCCTGATCCTGAAGCATCTCCCGCAGCATAACAGCACGTGCTTCAGCACTGCATTGATCCGGTGTAAATCCAAACCTTTTGATCGCGATACTGTTCATCCAGCAGTAACTTTTGGAACGATTAATCGCTACAACCGCCCGATCTGGAAATGCTTGATCCAGAGGCTCATTTTTAGGCAGGTCCCCCCAAGCATCGGAGTCCCAGCCGTAAGCGTATACATTTTGGTCTTCAGGTAACTTCTCTGCATAAGCAATAAGAAGCTTTAACGCTTCAGCCTCTGATTGGACATTCGTCAAATCCAGTCCCCGATGCATAGACATGTAGCCAGTAAAAAACACGTGATTGTCATGAATACCGGGCATGATGAACCCGTCACCTAAGGAATACACTTTCGTCTGTGGACCGATCCAAGGCCCCTCTTCTTTGAGGTTCCCTACAGCTACAATGCGGTCTCCTAAAACCGCTACAAATCCAGGGGACGCCTCCTGATCAATTCCTGTAAAAATTGCATTGGATATCAGTACCATATCCGCATACCTGGCATTATTGGATTCCATCTTAGCCCCTCCTTTGCCTGATCATCTTATAGCTATAATGGATTACTTCTCTTCCAGAAAAAAACCCGCTCTTAACCTAAATATAATACGTATTATAACGTTATATTTGTACTTCTAATGCTCCTTTTCTCATATGAAATCGAATAAGAAGCATGGCTTTAGAGCGGGAAATGACTACAGGGTGAATTGATATTTGTCACCGATCATATACTGCTTCCCGACATGAACAGGCCAACCATTCTGGTCGCGGATTACCGTTCTCAAATAAAATAATGGCTTGCCAATATCTGTTTCAAGCAAAAGCGCCTTTTGCTCATCGGCCAAAACGATTTCCAGGGTTGTTTCACCCGGTTGATTCGGGTCTATTCCATATTTTTCTCTCAGCAAGTCATACAAAGAACCTTCAAGGGGCTCATCCAGCAAAAAGGTGAAGCGGCTGTGTGGATAATAGTTATTTTCCAGCATAATCGGAGTGTCTCCGGCATATCTTTTCCGCTGAATATATATCACCTTTTCTCCTTTGCCCAATTGCAGATCCTGTTCCAGCTTGTCGGTTGCCTCAATAATCTCTTTGTGAGTAACCACACTGCGGGAGGCAAGGCCGTTTGCTTCACAAGCAGCCGTAAAGCCAATAACATGCTCAATCTTTCGATCAATCTTGGAGTAGGTAACAAATGTCCCTTTCCCTTGACGCTTTATTAAAAAGCCCTCTTGAGCCAGCTCCTCAATTGCCTTACGAACCGTAATGCGGCTCACTTTATAACGCTCGCTTAGCTCTATTTCCGTCGGGATCTTCTCTCCGTCGCTGAACAATCCGTTCGTAATTGCCGATAATATCGCTTTTTTCAATCGAATATATAATGGTTCAGGATGATCAGGATTTAACATATATACCTCACTTGTTATATAACGTCATAGTTTTTACTTAAAGAGTAGCAAACATCACATTATTATACAAGCGGGACATATAATCAATTCAACCTATACAATTCACTCATACGTTACGCCAAAACCAAAGGAACCTTCCACCAGACAACACTCTGCTGCAAATTCGGAGCCTTTCCTCATGGCGGTTTGAATATCATGATCCTTCAAGTAACTTAGCAGGAAGGCTGTTATAAAGGAATCTCCCGCCCCCATCGTATCGACGGCCTCGACAAATCTCGGAGCTTCGAAATAGAACTGGTGTCCGTCGTAAGCCATAGACCGATCGCTGCCACGAGTAGCTACAATCAATTGTCCCGCTCTTTTGAATTTATTGCGAATGTAATCCTGGGTGGCTTCATCAGACATATGGCTGCAGGAAAAAAATGAAAAATCAGCATATCCAATATACTTTTCTACCTGCTCATCCTCAAAATCATCGGAGAAGTCGAAGGATATCGGGACCCCCAAACTCTGCAGCTCCGTAAGCAAATGACCGGTATGACTGTAAAGTCCGGTGTGCATCATAGCAAATTCCTTAATATAGGCCTTGTCTTCCTCATCAAGCTGCAGCGGATTCAGTCTGGTTACGCCACCTTCATTACTGCCCAGAAAAACTCTATCCCCTTCCTTCAGAGTCACTCGAGCACATCCATTCTCTCCGCTGTAATGTCTGCATCTTGAAATATCAATTTCAAGCTCCCGCAAGGTGCTCTCCACATGACCAGCTTCGCGATCATCCCCGAAAACTCCGATAAATGCGGAATCCACTCCAAGCTTCTTGGCAAAAACACTGAAGTTCAGTGCATTGCCTCCGGGATACATCGTTTTCAAATGGACATATTTATCCACCACATTATCGCCAATTCCCAATACTCTCATTTCTTGCACCCGCTTTCAGGATAGTTGCATCATAATGGCTGAGTAGTTCAGTTTGAACCATTTCAGAGGAGTTTAATACGCCACTTTTCCCATGTAACGACGTGTTTCCAATGGATGGTTGCGAACAGTAGCCAGTGCTTCGCGGTATTCACACAGGATGCTGTAGAACAAGATCGGGTTAAAGAACTCGACAACCTCTTCCGCGATTGTACCGATTCCCAATTCCTTTGCGTCTACCACCTCGACCTTCCCGGCATACTGGTTGAGAAATTTCAATGCACGTTCGTCTAATGCACGTGTACGTCCTTCGTTCATCATAAGAATGAAAGGCGTTTCCTTATCGGTTACTTCAAAAGGACCATGGAAATACTCTCCTGAATGAATTGAAGCCGCGTTCAGCCACTGCATCTCCATAAGGGAGCAAATCGCAAAGCCATAGGCATGACCATAAGAAGCACCGCTGGAAAGGATATAGAAAAGCTCCTCAGACCCGTATTTATCGGCGAAAGCCTTCGTACGAGGGCCAACCTGTTTTTTTCCTTCGCTAATAATGCCGTTGACCTTGCCCATTCCGCTTTGAAAAGCTTCATAATGCTCGTACCCTTCTACGACCTTCAAAACCTCTACGCACAAGGACAAAATGATAGCCATCGGATTGTTCTTAACATCGCTGTCCTCGCCCCATTCATAAAGGAATGTTTGGTCAGAATACTGGAGCAACGCGGCTTCCTTGTTATGAGTAAGGCCAATCGTATGTGCTCCGTGTTCCTTAGCCGTCCTGGAAGCTTCCACCGATTCAGGGGTGTTGCCTCCATGAGAACAAACGATGACAAGCGAATCTTTGTTCAGACGTTTCGGCAAAGCATGAACGAATTCATTCGCTGTGTACATGCCGGTTACGATTTTTTGCGCTTCGCTTTCCAAAAAATATTTCGATGGATACATGTCAACCAGAGAACCGCCGCAAGCTACAAGATACACTTCAGAAATTCCGTTTTTCGTCTGTTCATTAATTGAATTGATTACTTTAACAACATCCATTTAGTTTCTCTCCTTTTGACATAACGTTATATAACGTATTATTTACAATATCAATATAACCGCTTTCACAAACAGAGTCAAGGGCATCTCCAAATTTCTCTTCACTTTACTTAGGATTCAGCATGATTTCAGGAACCAGTGCAATGCCCAAGCCGCTTGCTACATAATGCTTTAGCGCTGTCATGCTGCCGATCTCCATGTAGCTGACAGGAAAATCCCCCGATTCCCGCAGGATCATTTCAAGCTTTTTGCAGTATGGGCGGATGGTCGATATAATGAGCAGGCGATGCTCCCTGAAATCGTCCGGTGCAATCCCGTCTTTAAGAGCATGGACAGTGGGCAGACCTTGTAGTTGATAAATTGCTGCAAAAGTGCAGGCTTTGGATTAGGGACTTCGTTTGTGCTGAGGAATTCATGCTAAAGTGCAGTTATTTTATTCTTGATGAGAGAAAACAGATGGTTTGTCGCTCAAAAGCTGCACTTTCGCATGAATTTGAGTTGTATGAGCTGTTTGACCGCACAAAAGATGCATTTTTGCATGAATTACCTGATGGCTCCACCCAATGTGACTTTACCTAATACTTTGCTCAAATAATTCCACCTAATGTCTGCAC
>RCUF01000342.1_pt1 | contig 17324 bp, 18 predicted proteins | sample 2166311 | NCBI WGS metagenome assembly RCUF01 (sample SAMN09932608, study PRJNA488358) | compost metagenome | feature: garden; material: soil; isolation source: compost soil in 4-hydroxybenzonitrile-enriched culture | place: Germany: Experimental Botanical Garden Goettingen | collected 2016-01-27
ACCTGTCGAATCTCTGAATGATGCTCAATATGAGCAGATACTTCATATCTATCTCCCTTCACTCAATTAGCCTATGACTTTCTGCATGTGTTCTTCATTTGATACAGTTGCAAAAGTAACTCATCCACTCTCTGACTCTGCACTTGTAGCTCCTCGTTACTAAAGAGTGGAATAAGCTGTTCGATTGATTTTTGACCAAGCTTATTAAGCTTACTTCTTTCTCTATCCAAATCACTAACCAAATCAGACATGGCATTTCCCCTCGTTCTTTACCAAGTAAATACATTAGACAACAAAAATCTGTCCAGAATTTAATGCGAATATCGGTTTATTCCATTTTAATCCGATATTCGCATTAAAACAACAAAAAGATCACGTACAATTTGGTAAATTGTGAGGTGTTTACTGTGAAGCATAGGAAAGAACCGCTAGGCAACAAAAATATTATAGGCAATCGTGTAAGCAAAATACGTAAAGCCCAAGGTATGAAGCAAAAAGAATTCTTGGCTCGTTTGCAGACACTTGGTCTGGATATTAGCTCAACTAGCCTTTCTCGATTAGAAGGACAAGATCGACTTGTCCAAGATTATGAGGTTGTCATTATTGCAAAAACACTCGAAATTTCTGTGAATACTTTATTAGGAGAAAAAGATGAGAAGTAGATAAGCTACACCCTCATCATCTTCAGCACAATATGCCCACCTATTTTCACCACGCCAACAAACACCAGCATATTAAAGATTGGCTTGATGCTGGTACAACCGTCAGCAATACTCTATTACTCCCTTAGCCAAAAATTTTAGCAACTGACTCTTAAAGGATGCATAAATAAAAAAAAGAGCGCTCAGCTAAGAACACTCCCTTCAACATTCTGTTTTTCATTTAAGATTATTGAATATACTAATTAATGATCACTAAGCAATTTCCAGGAATCAACTCGGCAGAGTATTGCCACTTTCTCCACATGCCCTGTGAGTCTATCACGGATGAAGTTATGAATCTATCAGACTGCTGTGTGCCGCGGATTAAGCAAAAACCCTAGCGCGCGTTGTGCTGAATCGCTGTGCGCATATAGCGCGGCATGGTGGACTGGTCAGAGCCCGGTGCGTTGCAACGAATCATTCTATTAATCTCGTAAAGGAGTCAGTATTCGTCGTTCAAGGGGAAACAACCATGTTACCACTACATCTGTTGTAGTCGCTTTTACGGCAGTAGAGTCTTAAAGAAATTATTTACTCTTTAATTTCTCAAATTGTACATGTTGAGCTAAATAAGATAACTCTTTTTCATCATTGCTAATGGTTTTACAAACATCACCTGCTACTGTAGATCTTAATTTCTTCTCCCCATTCTTAGTTGAATAAATTACGGATATTATTTCTTTTGGAGAAATACGCCAAACATTATATAAAAATTGGGAAGAATGTATTTCTCTTTGCTGCTGATCTTTTTGATTGAGAGAACCATCGTTCATTAAATCATTAACAATAACAGTAACTGAATTATCTTCTTCTTGAAACTGAATAAGAAGAAATCCTTGGCTCAATAAGGATATTCTAAATTGGTTAATTAACAATGGTTTTCTGAATTCGATAGGTTTTATATTCGGTTCTTTAAAAAGACTTATACTATCTAAGTTATCAAAAACAAAAATGCATCGAGCTATATTGAGAACATTGGAAGCTCTTACAATTTGATGGACGTAGCTTCTCAATTCCTGTAGATTTAATTCAAAATTCACTTTTTGCTTACCATAACTGCAAATAATCTTGTTGCCCTCTATTTCGTATGAATGATGGTAGGCAATATTCCTCCAATCCGATAGCTTTAAAGATAAAGGATTAGTTCTGAATAATTTAATGAACTTATTTTGATCTAATATATTGCTTATTGCCACACCAAAATCATATTTCTGGATTTTTTCATAATCATAAGTTTTTCCATCTATTAGTCGCATTAACGTATAAATTTCATAAACAATATGCTTCGTTCCGATCTCAAGATTATCGCCTATATGTTTCATATAAGTGAAAACTGAGTCGTAAAAATCCGAAATTTGCTCATTAGGGGTGTTTAGCTTTACTGTCCACATTAGGTTTTCTTTTTGCGAAAATTCTTTGCGAGTAGACAAGATAATATTTAATGTTTCTACTGAATTGGCACTATACGCATCTCGATAGCACGCTAAAACTTCTTTCAATCCATTCAGAAAGACATCATCATAATGGTATCTCACTACAAATTCAAATGTAGAAAGAATTTCACTCGAAGTAGCATGCTCAATTAATTTTTCATGGTTATAAAAATACTCAGATAAATGACTTACTATAGCTTCTTTGACAGCTAGTGGTTGATAACCTGAAGTAATCAAATCTTCCAACATCTCAATAATTTTATCACTCATACAATTACTCCTTGTCTGTTCGCCTCACTTTTCGAACGCAACAAATATTATGTTATACTAGCTTTAAATCGGTGAAAATAAATGGGTAGCTAATACATATACAGACTCACGGTGTCGCGGCTTAAGCAAAAACTCCGCAAGTATTCAAATCCGGCTTCTCTTCCATACACTCGCCCTTGCTCACAATTCCCTTGGCTATGGTGCGCTTGCCGAATCAATGAGTGTTTTATACAAGGTGACCCATTAAACTATACCATTTTCGAATCAATTGCAACAATAACAAACAGTGATTTAAAGAAAAGATGTTGCGCTGAGGAGCAACATTTTTTCTTTAAATCACTGTTAACTTAGAATCGTTCATACATAATGCTCATCATTTCCATACCTATTGTTAATCAGAATTTCAAGTTTTTGCAACTGGTCCTCTATAAAATCTAAGTGATGCTGAGATGATAGCCGCAATATTTCAAATTGTTTAATTGCAATTTTTTGAAACAATAGCTCCTTGCCTTCCAAATTACATGTTTTACTATTATCTTCGAATTCCTTTAACTTACCATCGAAACTTTCAACACGTAGTTGAGCTTCAAACTTCAATTTTATTAAATCTTCTCTCCACAAATTTAATAATCTCCTTACCGCTCTCAATTTAATTAACTGATCGCGATTTAATCTGAGATATTTTATTGTGTGTTCAGCCGGTTTAGAACCGTTAATTACAAAAAGCCTGCCATCTTCACCTAAAGACATCATGTTTTCAGGCTCTTCCTCTAAACAATTAATAAACCGTAAAATATCTTCAGTACATACTTTAGTATCGCACTTTTCACAATTTCTTATACAGCCATTTTCTTCAGTTATCCAATTATCCCGTTTATACGAGTTGCATCTTGGACAAGAATACCTAAGATTATTGCATTCATCTTGATAAATTGGAAAATACTTAACAGGTAGAAAATGATCGATGTTAAAAGTAGCACCCGGAGATTCACTTTCCGTTATAGTGCAGTATGCACAAGAATAATCAAAAGTTTTTCTCAGATAATCCCGGCATTTTTCGTACTTTAATCCAACTGGTTTATTAACAAAAGCAAACTTTTTCATCATTCTTCCCCGCTTAATTTCTTATTCTTCTTTAAGTTGCTTAATTAATTCATCCATTTCTTTCTCTTTTTTTTCAAACTCCCGTAAAAATTCTGAATTTTTCTTTACAAATTCACTTTTTGATTCTAAAACTTTATATTTTAACTTTATTGCTTCATTTTGTTTAACGTCAATAATTGCTTCAAATTTGTCAAGTAGTTCTTCCAAAGATTTAAGATTTACTTTTTCATAGCTTGCAAGTCTTCCACTTTGCTCATCTTTTAATAATTTGGAATATTCATCAACTAGTTGGTTATATTGTATGGTAATCCACTTATCATAGTTAAAATTTTCAACACAATTTACTATCCTCTCAATAACATTTTGAGCATCACTAGTTATTTCATCCTTTAGAATATTTTCGTCAAAATATTCCTTGGGCCCAGGATATTGAGCTCCAGTTAAAGTAATCCGCGGCGCTTTTATTTTCTGAATTAACATCCAGGCGGAGACTAATGCCCCACTAAATCCACATCCTAGTTGATAATCAATTAGAATAACATCAAAAGAAATACCAAATTTATTAATATCGTATTCTTCTAAACTTTTAATATCACTAAGCATGGTATCATCGACAACGATTTCACCAATTTTATTTGATTTATCTTTTCTTTTTAACATTCTCATCAAATTTTCAATAGAATCCTTTTCATCATCTATTACTAGAATATTTATTGGAGTCATTTTATATCACCTCTCTGTTTCAGGCTCAAAATATTTTGGCATAGTTAATTTAAATCTCGTCATTGGATAATCTTCACATAATGTTATATTCCCTTGATAATTACTTAAGGTATCTTGTATAATTGTTAACCCTAAACCTGTTCCATCAGAATACGTAGAGAATAATGGCTCAAAAATATGTTCTCTATCCTTCATTTCGATTGGTTGTCCTGTATTAGCCGTCTCAATAATAATATTTCCATCTGTAGAGGTTATTTCAAACCTCATCTTCTTCTCTATTTCAGATCTTGCTCTTAATGCTTTATAAGCATTAGTAATAAGATTCGTAAAAATTGAATCAAAATCGCCTTCATACCCCCATGTAATTAATTGTTCATCACTAGCTACAATATCCACTTCTATATTTACATTTATTGAATTAAAAGCATTTTTGTGTTGTTTAATAACTGTTTCAAATGACTTTTTAACATTTACATACCGAGCTCTATCTTGCTTTTCTCTTTGCAAATAACTTCTGAAAAAATCTGCTTTTTCATCAATTAATCTAATATCCATATGAAGCTTATTAAATAAATCTTTTAATCTAATTAAATCTTTGGTTATTATTTCAAAATCTTCTTCTAATTCATCACAATGTACTTTAGCATCTACCGTTTGTTTGATTGCCTCATGTCCAAACATAGCTGCGCTAATCCCTAAAGTTGCAATGTTTCGGTATATTTGCATTTCTCTACTCTTAAAGTCATCTTGCTTTCGATAATAATTATAAGCTAACTTTACTGTATTAAGAGAATTTTCTACTGTTGACATTAAGCTTGACAAATCATTTCCTATAGCTACAACTTTCTCTGCACGCTGTTGAACATCTTTTTCTTCTTTAAATTCAAACAACTTTTTTTGAAGCACGTCTACTTGTTTAGCAAAGTTCTTCACATGTTTTCCAGCTTCATTTAAGGCTGCTTTGCCTTCTTCAGTTTTCTTTTTTTCTTGCTTTTTTCTTGCATCCAACTGAAGCGAAGTATACTGATAAAACACCCTATTAACAAAATCTTTCAAAGACTCAAACTCAGGAGTTGCATACATATTTTCTCTATTAAGTACATCTTGTAAACCTTGATTATTGTCTCTAGTGATATAGACTAAACCTATTGTATTTCCGGTTGCAATTCGATGTTCAGGAGAAGAAGTACGTTTAGCATTTAATTCTAGCCAGTCATTATTGGTGTCGCCAAAAGGCAATATTCGAAATCCATCTCTATATATCTTTACTCCTGAGAATTGAGCAAGAATATCATCAAAATCCTTCTTATTTATATCCATACTTTTATATAATCGTTTATCTTTAAAAAACACAAATACCTCACATGAAATTGGACCACAACTTGTATTAAGTTCACCTGGTTTAAACGTCAGTTCACTCTTAAGTTCAGTTTTACTCATACTTATATTGGATTTAATATTTACTGAGATAAATGCAGAACCATCCTCGTTAATTTCACCATATAAATGAGCTTGACTATAGTTCATAAATGCCGCATTAATAGCTCCAGATTTAGTGGGGTAATCTAGTGAGATTAATTCAATATTAATATCATCCCCTGCAAATTTGTATTCCTTATAAGAAACTTGATTTATGTCGATAGGTCGAATTAAATTCAGTTCTTTTCTCAATCCCGCAAGATTATGTTCATTCCATTCATCTCTTAAGTCCTCTAATATTACTTCTGTACCCTTTCTCTCTTTTTCACATGGGATACTTGTTATATAATGTTTTATGTCTGTAAAGTTAACATCAGTGTTTTCATAGATATCCCAATCAATAGTTAATACAAGCATAAAATCCTCACCGAATTGGGTGGTTTTTATTGTAGTTTTCTTTGCAAGTCTTTCAACCGAAAATCTACCAATCCCTTTTTCACCTAATTTACGCCTTTGCTTCTTTGACATTGATTCTCTAACTTTATTATCCGTTCCCACAACCATCCATTTAGTTTTAATATCCTTTTGAGACATTCCATCCCCGTCATCTATAATTCGTAAAGTTGGTGTTTCCTTTTTCAAATTACTGAATTCGAGAGTAATGTTATCAGCATCAGCATCATAAGAGTTTTTCACTAATTCAGATACTGCAACAATGGGATTAGATATCAAATGCCGTCCAATAAGTTGACTAAACCTCGCGTTAAATTGAAAGCTAACTTCTTCAAGAATACTATTTCCCTCCATTTACTATTGCCTCCTTTAAAAGTACTTCATCCGTTTTCTTTAAGCGACGTCTCAAATATTTATTACGTATTTCTTTCAACATTTCCAACTGATCCTCAGGTAAAGCTAGAACTTCGCTATCTACAAAATCAATTATTTGAGTATAAGATTCTTTTTTTAGAAACATACTATTAAGCTTTACAATTTTATCAACTGATATTTCTTTGTAAGGAATATGGGTATTCTTAAATTCACTGGGAACAAGTTCACCAACTCCTCCGCCATAAAATCTACCATTGTATTCGCAAAGAGCCAATGTTAAAGAATTATAAAAACAAAATGCGAATGAGTATTTATCATATTTATTATTTAAACGAATATTGTAAGAAATATCTGTTGTATGTATATTAGGTTCATTCACTAGGAGTCTTGGCAAAGTGTTAAATCTTTTAAAGAAGCATAAATCTCCACTTTTAACTATAGGAACATCATACCATCTTTTTCTTGAAGAACACTTGTATCTTTCATGTATCTTCTCTTTCTCACCTAACTGCAAATACTCCTTAAGCTCACTAGAAAACTCCGATTCAGGCAATTGATTTAAATTTAACAAGAACGTATTATTTGTTTTACTTATTTCATTAAAGGCCTCTTTTGTTAATATAAGTTTCCCATTCAGATCACTACTTTTATGAATTATCGGAACTAGATGACTTTCGCTAGTTATATTTAATTGTTTATGGTTAAGAATAAAGAATGAATTTGCGCCTGTCACAATTCCAGGTGATATTTCTCCAAAATCTTTAATGAGTGGAAATTGCGTTGCAATTCTCTTAAGTGATTCAGTTTCTATATCATTTAAAATACAGTTTGACCATTTTTTTAAAGGCTTATTTCTCATTATTACGCTCTCAAAAATAACATTCATGTTCTTCACATTTTGAACTGTTGTATACTTAACGTATGGTTTGGCATGATACTCATTACTCATATATACTAGGCAGACATCTTGTTCAATATCTTCAAAAACTTTCTCTTCAAAAGTAATAATTTCTATAGTATTGAACTTTGTTTCTAAAAATCCTCTAAGTTTTTCAGCATATTGAACCTGCAAAAATTCAAAAGGAAGAACAAAAAAAATAGCACCATTCGGATTAAGCATTTTTACAGATCCTAATATAAAAGAAACCCAGAGATTTTGGAAAAGGGCTTCTGGTAATTGGAAATATTCTATTAGTGCACATGATAAATTGCGTTTTTCATCGCTCATTGATTTTTTACTTATATATGGGGGATTCCCTATTATAAGATCATATTTTTTGGAGTTGTTCAAAGAATAGTTTATATAGTCATCACAGATTAATGCTACCTTATTAGGATATCCCTCTTTTAGAGCAGAAACTTTTTCTCTATCAATTTCTATTGCATCTATTTTAAGTCCAAAATCGGATAAGTACCTTATAAATCGGCCATCACCCGCTGAAGGCTCAAGTACACTATCTATACGCATTTTTTGGCGTGCGTAATCCACCATATAGCCTACAAGTTCCTCCGGTGTATAAAATGATCCGGTTAGCTTCTGATTCATTTACTATTCACATCCGATTTCTATCATCTTTAACATTGTAAAAGCGCCAGTCGTTTACTTAAAGAAGCATATTTAGTTTAACTATAGTACTAATTTCGGGATATTACTACAAAATCCTGCGCAGAATAATCACTAAGCAATAGAGTAGGTTTGTATAAACGGTCGGCGCATCTCGGAAGTATCTGTGGATGTTAAAGGGGTTTGACACTCATGATTGATTCGGCGCGCTAATGACGTTGTGGTTGTTGTCATCGTCGTATTGATTTCCCATAAAACACAAAGAAATAGACCGTTCCTCTCCAAAAAAACGGTGTAGGCACTAAATTTTAACGCCCCAAGCTGGCCACCATTCAAGAGGCAATTGCCAGGTAGTAATGTTAGCACACAGTTCTCTCTTGCATTACAACTTTTCTGCTTTCAGTATACACCACCGAAAAAAATGAATGTATTCCTCATCCCAATGCTGACCTATTTCCGCAAAGCTTCTGTCTGCTTGGCAGACCGCTTCGCCTTCGGCCTGCCACATCCCTGATACCTTTTCCGCCCCTCCAGCATCTGCTCAATCTCGATGCCCGATTGGAACAGAATGGTGATCCTATCCTCGCTGACGATTTTCACAGTTTGCACCAGCTGCCGTACCAGTTCCGGGTTAAACTCGGTCACAGCTATTGTCTCCTAACCCTGCCACTGCTGAGCCGAACCATCCGAAGAAAGCTCCTCCTGATCCAGCCTGGCTGATTTCTGCGCGGCCTCCTCGCCTGGACGCGACCATCCCACAGCCCACTGACTCCGGCTCAGATCGCCATCCAATACCGAATAGACGGCCACACCATGGTTGCCCATAGCTTTAGTAAATGCCGCTAATTCTAAGACGCTCCTGCCGATCCGGGAGGCTTGCGTCACTAACAGAGCATCCATGCGCCCTGCCAATGCTGTTGCCTGCACCTCATGCAGACCGCTGCGTTTCATGTTCAATCCGCTGCCCATATCCTCTGATATACCGATAATATCCATCCCTAATTGCCCGGCATAGGCAGTCAATTCACTTCGCTGGCCTTTCAAGCGGCCCAGCACATCCTCCGGTGCATCAATCCGGCAATACAGCCAGGCTCGCTGCTTTGCTTTTCCCATATCGCATTCCTCCTTCTTTTTCATAGGACAGTGATGCTGCAGAAGCACATACTCTGCCGCATTGTCTCCTATTAAAGTGACGGTTGCTCTTCTTTTCCATTTTGATCCGTTTGGGCGCTTCTATTCGTCGCTACTTCCCGAAGCGCGAGACGCTGAGGTCTATAGGGCAGCAGTTAAAACGATCCGCGGTGAACGGATTCCACAGGTCATAGCCTCCCCTCTGCCGAGCGGGCTACCCCCAATGCCGTTACGCTGGCCGGGCAGGAGTATCATCATGGACTGTTCCGGTTATGGCGATACCGTCTACCACAGACGGTTTTCGGGTCGGGAGTTGCCGCTCTGCACCTTCGATGCTATCGGTTTGAGGATGCCTGTCACCCATCCGAGGCCGTCTTCGCGCTCCACCCCCCTGTCGCTGCCGCTCTTCGCGGCGGAACAGCTAACGTATTTCAACTGCTGGATATGCGTTTATCAAGGAGCCTGTTCATTCCAATCGAAGAGGGACAACTTTCCCCTCACATCTCTAAGGAAAAAAAGAACAGCTTGAGCGGATTTTTTTCTACATATCCATACTTTTTTTGAGTTTCCTGAGCAGATGCCGCTTCCGGTCATGAATCGTCCGTTGCGGAACACCAATTTCCGCCGACCATTGCCGCTCGCTCAAATTTCGTACAAACAGGGCGTTCAGCAATGCCTTCTCTTCTTTTGATAGCGCTGCCAACTTCTCGTAAAGCTGTTGCCGGACCTCTTCCTGCAGCAGGCGTTCCTCCAAACTGTCCTCCGACCAAACCATGAGTGCCTCCACCGGGACGCCTTGCTCCCGGCAAGCCTCCAAAGACAGGGTATATCGCCCAGACAGCTTATTCACGTAAAGCTCCCGTTCCCTTTCTTTGTAATAAGCATGATACACTTCCGGAGATACCAGCACCCGCATTTTTCCTGCGATCAGGGTATAACGATTACGGTTTTCCATTTGCTTGTCCTCCATTTCGAGATGGGATTCATCGGGAAAAGGAAGAGCAAGCGGAGGAGAACGACAGCCAACCGAATAACGATAAAAACAGAAAAAGCCGGATTTACTGGGTTCAGTAAATCCGGCGGGATAAGGCCCTATGATTAGATTTTCGACGTTTACTGCCCTGGCTTCGTCTGTCGGAGGATGCCGATGCCTAAGATGTACAAGACGCCTAATTCGCTTTATTTGTTGCTCTTGGTGTATGGTGTCGGGGAATAGGAAGGGCCTGGTGTCGATCATCCTCATAGGACAAGAGCTATAGGCCATGTCCTATCCACTCCAACTACCGTGCAGCGGAATTCCCCAAACAAACCCAACATCACAATCACACAGAATGCCGCTCACGCCGCAATTTACCTGAAGGCTATGCTGTCTGCTGGCTTACAAAAAGTGCTGTTTTCGCTTATACAAATTTGATATTTTTTTGCTTTTTTTCCAACTTGAAGGGTGCCTATACTTTCTATTTCGACACCAACGCCATTTTTGTGAATATTTTCACTCATTACTTGCTTATTCTCCCCAAGCCATTCTTGTTGTTCTCTTCTGCCGTTAGCTGTTCATGTTCAAGTGAGAGCTTCTAGCGGGTCCATGATGATCCGTACCAGGGGCCAGCAAATGGGCAGACCTCCCCCTTTGTCATTTCCGTAAAAAATAAGCGATGCTCCTTGCACAAATACCCGCTTCTCGTCAAATCCGCAATCGCACGCTTAACGGTGCTGCGGGACAGCTTTAGCTCCCGGGCAATGGTGCCGATGGCGGGATAGCAGGTTCCATCCGCATTTGCCCGGTCACGCAAGTACATGTACACACTGACTGCCCGATGCGGCAGCTTTGATTGATAAAGGGCAGTGTAATAGCCCATTCAGCTTCCTCCTCACTCCACACGCACAGCCCCTTTGGCTGGCGGCGATGATCGATCCGGCCCCATGTCCGCTTCCTCCTCATGTCCAGCTCCCACACGTTCTCTGATGCGGGATGCCTCCGCATAATCTCCTGCTCCAATTCCTGTCGATTGGCGTACATCACCCTGCGAGTTGCCTTTTCTGATATTTGATAGGGCTGGCCGAAGGTAATCCCCCATTCCAAAAACAGCCGTAGCCTGGTGCGCATCGGGTGGGTTCCCGTTTTGCTGACAATGAACCGCCCCTTTGGCATGGCTTTTAATTCATCTGGCGTCATAAGCGGCCGTTCCATCATTTGCAGGCTCTGACCGGAATCATTCTTGTCACGGCTGACCGAGCCGCTTAGAACGGTTTTACTGCCCAGAGAGCGGGAGAGAACCTCTGCTGATTCACTGTTAGGAGCAAATCCGCCGAACACCGTATCCTGGCAGTTATCGATAATAATCGCAGCGCCTTCCTTGCCGTAGTTTTTCTCCAGCTGGGCAAAGCTTTGAATAATGGCGACAATCGACATACGACGGGAACGGGAGACAAAAGGTTTCAGCATCGATGGCCGTATCAAAGCAGAGGATCTGCTCCATCTCGGAATCCAAAAAGGCGTTGAGTAGGGAAAGTGCTGTGGAGAGCACGGACTGCATTGCCTGCTCGGCAGAGTTTAAGGCGGCGCCTGCAAACCATCTCGCCTTATGGTCCTCTGGCAAAAGGGCAATGAGCAGCTGGAACTGGTTTCTGCCTTTGACACCGCTAGGCTCCAGCAAGTCCTGAATCAGCTTGAACACGGAAATGATGTGCCGCTTCTCCGGCGGACAATATTCGGCAATCAACAAAATAACAGAGGTCAGCAGACCCTCCGCCGCGTCATAAAAGAAGGCGTTTTGCCCGAAGGCTCCGGCCCCCATCTCCCCGCCGCTGTTAATGATCGTTTTGGCTGTGATTTTGGCATATTTTTCAGCCTTTGCCTTCAGTGAGAGGCTGTCTGGCTGAGCCAGGTAGGCATCCATATATTTGTTGACCAGATGCAGCATGTTATGGTCGTCGGAGCGGGTTGGATTGCGTAGATCCAGTACAGACACCTGGTAGCCATAAAAATCCTGGGCAATGCGGCCGTAGTTGCGGAACAGATCACCCTTGGTATCGGTGGTAATGAAGCTCATGCCCGATGCACAGGCATACTCCAGATTGGGGTATAAAAAATTGGCGGTCTTGCCTACGCCTGCAGCACCGATCATTAAGCAATGAATATCGCTGGTGTCCACCAGGGCAGAGATGGAGCCTGGCGAGCCCAGGCAAGCAACTACCATTCCTTGCTGCTCCGGCAAGTGTCGGCCGTTACGCCACTCCTGCGGCTCATAACGAATTCGGGCATAAGTCTCCTTCATTTCCCGCTTGGTAGCCCAGCGGGCTGTGCCATGCTGTCCGTCGCCGACGGTTTTGGATTTGATGCCGTTTAAGCTGTAACGATGCGAGATCAAGGTCAGCAATCCGAATAACCCAAACATGGATGCGCCGGCTGTAATCAGCATGATAATCGGGGATACATCCATAACATCATCTCCTCATAGAAACACACTTTTCAGCGCAGAATAGCGAATTTCAGCCATTTATCACGCTTCCCACTCACAAAAGTGAATGAATTCCCGGCAACGGGATTTCATTCCTTCCGCAACACGCTCTTGTCCCGGCTTGCCCATCTGTTGCTGCTGCCCTTCAGTGCGGAGGAACACTTGCAGCTTTATGCCTTCCCAAGCCGCATACAGACATGCTTTCGCCGTTTGCTGCTTGTCGCTCAAGGTGCGAATACCTTCCTGACGGATACGGTCCAGGAGCACAGTCATGTGTTGATCCAGCTTCTCAAGCCGTGCAGACATACCTTCCCGGTCCCGATGGGGCCGGTATTGCTGTTGGAACTGCTCCAAAATGCGGTTCAGATCCACCTTCTGCTCCATTTGCCTGCACTCCCGCAGCAGGGTATGCAACGCGGCTACGGTAATTTGCCGCGTTTGCTCCAGCGCCTCGCTTTCCTGCCCGGGTATAAGCTTTCCTTTGGGAAGCAAGTGCTTGAGCTTATCATAGGCAGAGATCAGATCATCCTCAGGATGCTTCCGCGCTTTTTCGCATGGGAAGGTTTCATAAAGCGTTACGCAAAATTCCTGCAACGCCATTTGCTTAGGATGCTTCGGGCCAAAGGGCCTCAACGCTATGACGCGCCTTCACACATTCATTCCAATCCTTGTATTCCGGCAAGCGCACCGACACCTGACAATAACTGTGTTCCCGCAATAGCTCCGCCAGTCGGCCGGTTGCCTCAATGCCTGCCGGGTCATGGTCTAGGCACAGCACCACCTGCTGCAAATGAGAATGACGGGAAAGCTGATGGAGCATCGCATGCTCCCCTATCCCGTCCAACGATACATAGCTGTGCTGCTGCCAATGTTGAGGATGAAGGTCAAGAAACGACAATAGATCAATCGGACTCTCAAACACGTATAAGCGGTCGCTGCTCCCTAAATAGTGAAAGCTGTACCGGGGATCACTGCCCTCCACATTGCCCCGATAGCCCTTCCCCTTGGAAAGGGTGCCGCGCTTATGCGCGTGTCGGGGAACGCCCGTCTCATCCGCACCGACAAACACGGCATTATGGTGAGCCGCATCCTCATACAAAAGCTTTTCATGGGCGAAATGAGCCACAACCTCGCGACTTAAAAGTCGCTGCTTGATTAAATAGGCAAATACGCGGCGCATATCCGAGTGTGCTTCAGGAAGCTCAAACGCTTTGCGTTCCGGAGAAGCGCCTTTGTCCATCTGGTTCCACTCCACCCCAGCCTCGCCGCCCAATAGCCACGACACAGCTTCAGGAAAGCGCATGTCATAAAACTGCTGTACAAAATCAATGGCCAGTCCTCCTTCCTTCCGGCTGTGACGGAACCAGCGGTTCCCCCGCACCGTCACGCTATCATGGCGCTGCCAACGCCACTCCCGCCCAGAGCGTACCAGCGTCTCTCCTTGTCGCTGCAAAAAATCCACCAAGTCCACCGAATTGGCGCGGCACTTCTGTTCGGTCGTAAAGGGAATGTAGGTCACGGCAAGCCTCCTCCCGTTTGAATAACGACAAAAAAGCTGCCCGCGAGATTACGGACAGCACAATTAATTATTCATTTTGCAAATTTCAAACAAAACCGTATGATTAAATTGACTTTTGACTACACTAATGCATATATTGTAATTGTAATTTGCAATATAACTGCAAAATGGAGGTGTAACTATGCTGATTGAATTCAGGGCCAAGAATTTTAAATCGTTTCAAGATGAACTCGTTTTTTCCATGACTCCGGCTCCCAAGCAAAAAGGCTTGGATTACAGTCTGCTCAAAGAAAAAATTGGAGCCAAGGAATATAAGGGCTTAAGCTCAGCAGTTATTTACGGACCCAACGCATCTGGCAAAACAAATATTATCGGGGCCATGGATGTCATGAAACAGATCATGCTAAGAGGACATATCCGCAACGAAGAAAAAAAGGTTCGCTCTAATCCCGCTGCTGGCACATTGGAGCTCATCCCCAACAAAGCACATAAACAGAAGGCTCCCGTTGATTTCGCCATCAAGTTTACCGAAAGCGGGCTTCTCTTTGACTATAGATTGTCCCTTGATCTGGGGCGCTTTCTGGAAGAAGACTACGCACGCAAGATATTGATGGAGACTTTGTATATCAACGAAAAGATGATTTTCTCCCGCAACCCGTCGCTGGAGTTAGGTGACACCAATATCGTCAGAAAGTATGCGATCAATGGATTTGAGGAAAATGAAAACAGCGTTATAAATTTAGCCAAAAAGAATTTAATTAATGACGAGTTGTTTCTAATCAACGGCTTCAAAGCGATGTTCAGTTCCAAGCTGGTGGGCGTCATAACGGATTGGCTGGAGCATAGATTTATGGTTTTCTGCAGGGCAGATGCTCTCCAGGCACGGCCTTCCACCTCGAAAAAGGACACTCTGTATATCAATACAACCGTTAATGATGCTGCCCGGATATTCGGAATCAATTCTAATGGATTGGGCTTCCTCTCGTCAGATGAGGATTCGGAGCCGAAGCTCTATTCCATACTTGATAAGAAAGCCATTGTTCAGGCAGATACCTTTGAGTCTTTTGGAACCATTCGCTTTGTCAACATGTTTCCGGTTGTCATTGACGCTCTGCTCAGCGGAGGAACGCTTGTGATTGATGAATTTGATGCTTCCCTCCATCCAATGGCGATCATGAGCATCGTCAACATCTTTCATAATGATGACCTGAATAAAAAAAATGCACAGCTAATCTTCAACACGCACAATCCCATCTTCCTGAACTCCAACCTGTTTCGGCGCGACGAGATCAAGTTTGTGGAGCGTAATGAAGAGAGCTTTCGCAGCACCCATTATTCGTTGTCCGACTTTGGCACCTCGGGAGAAAAAGCCGTTCGCATGGGCGGAGACTACATGAAAAATTATTTCGTCAGTCAGTATGGTGCCATCAAGGACGTGGACTTCACCTCTGTGTTTGAACAACTGCTGGAAGCCAGAGGGGAGCTGTAAACCGATGCCTGCCAAGAAAACCAATCGAAAGTATTATTTTTCGGTAGAAGGCGAGACAGAAAAATGGTATCTGGACTGGATTAAGCAATTGATGAATAACGATCCCTCCGCTACGCATACCGTGACCATTGATTGCAAAAAAGAAAAAAATCCGCTTAAGCGAGCGAAATCCTTAACCATACTCGACAAAACGGTCATCACACACTGGTTTGACTATGAAAGTGATGAGGATGTTCATGTCAAACAATTTAAAGGAACATTGGATGCGCTGAAAGAATCCACCTCCTTTCAAAAGCAGATTAAATACAATTTGGGATACAGTAACTTCACTTTCGAGCTGTGGATGATCTTGCATAAGAAAGATTATAATGCTGCACTTGCCCACAGGCGGCAATATCTGCAAGGAATAAACAGTGCTTTTGGAGAAAGCTTTGCAGAACTGTCTGACTATAAAGAAGAGGCCAACTTTAAGAGAGTTCTCAGAAAAATATCTTTGGAGGATGTACGGTCGGCAATTGTTCGAGCCAAGGGCATTATGAGAAGAAATGAAGAGGCCGGCTTAATCCTGCATCAATATAAAGGTTACAAATATTATAAAGAGAATCCTTCGCTCCTCGTTCATGAGTCTATTGAAAATATGCTGAAGGACTGCGGACTAATCTGAATTCGTTAGAAATGCTCTTTGGGGGATATGAGAGCGACACAGAAAATTTGTGTTCGCTCTTTTACTTTGACAAGTTTGGCACCTATCTTAAGGATGCCGTATTGCATGATCGTCCTGGGCATGGCCCTGGAATATTTTCTTTTTGCACAGCTTGCGGCGTAGCTTGCTGTCGACTTTTGGATCTCCCGTACCCCATTGTCGATGTTCATTCTCAAACAACTCTCCCAGATGATGCAGCAGCCGCACCGCTGCCAACCCGGCATTCGATATTGAGCTAATGTCTTGATGATGCTGAATGTCCCTTGAAATGGATTGGGCAGAATGCTCTACCTGCGAAGCAGGTATTTCCCCCCCCATATAGGCTCCAGCACCCGCCAGTAAGTGCGATATTGAAAAAGGGGATCTAAATATTGTAAATAAAAATCAACATGTAGCGTTTTTAATTCGGTTTAAACCACTATATATTGTGTTTTTCACCTTTTTCCAACAAACGTCATCCGTGTTACACACTCAACATGCCCTGAGTGACTATCACGAATGAAGCTATGAATCTATCAGGCTGGTGCGTGTGCCGGGGGTTAAGTAAAAAAACCGCCGCGGAGGTGGAGTCTGTATTTATCCATTTCATTTTATCTTCCGCTGCGTTTCCAATGAGCATTTTCTCGCTTATGCTTAACGCCGTATATCCATACCTTCGCGGCTTCTTCATCAACCTCAATTACCAGAATGACCTGGTATAGTCCGAGTCTTACCCAAAGTCCATGAAGTGTACCGTTCTCAATTTGCTTGGCGGTAAGTGTGGGTGTGTATTGCAAACGATCAAACGAATCGAAGTAAATACGCTCCTTCACTTCCGGAGGATAGGCAAGTATGCCACTTAACTCATCCAAAGCAGATTTCGGCCCAATATACACTATATATTCTGTCCCTGCTCGAATTCCTTTATCTTCGCCTGCAAATATTCGAGTCCGGCTTCCCTCCCATAAATACGCCCTTGTTCGTAATCTTCGCGGCTCTG
>RCUF01000343.1_pt1 | contig 17318 bp, 15 predicted proteins | sample 2166311 | NCBI WGS metagenome assembly RCUF01 (sample SAMN09932608, study PRJNA488358) | compost metagenome | feature: garden; material: soil; isolation source: compost soil in 4-hydroxybenzonitrile-enriched culture | place: Germany: Experimental Botanical Garden Goettingen | collected 2016-01-27
CCACTCCCCTATACATACCCAAGGCCTAATCAAACCACCAACCCGGTGGCATGACTAGGCTATTTTTCATTCAACACTCATACTCCCCTTCCTCCCCTCATAAAATAACCATAGTGCTCCTCACATGAAAACAGTGAATAATCTAAGATCATGTAAAGCACATTAAGGAATAATGAAGACTTGATGAATAACATTGACATTGAGAAGGGTTCTCATATAATAATAAATATAAATAAGAAATTGGTATAGTTCTTGTGACAGTACGATATGAGAAGTCTTCTATACTAATTAATAAAATAAACTACAAATCATTGGAGGTATATTTCATGTCACTGATTGGAAAAGAAGTACTCCCGTTTAAAGCAGCAGCTTATCACAATGGTAAATTTATCGATGTATCGGAAGCGGATTTTAAAGGAAAATGGAGCGTAGTTTGCTTCTATCCAGCAGATTTTACATTCGTGTGCCCTACAGAGCTTGAGGATTTGCAAGATCAATATGCAACTTTGAAAGAACTTGGTGTTGAAGTGTATTCGGTATCTACAGATTCCCACTTTGTACACAAAGCATGGCACGATAGCTCCGAAGCAATCGGTAAAGTCACTTACATCATGATCGGTGATCCTTCCCACACTATTTCCCGTAACTTCGACGTATTGATTGAAGAAGAGGGTATTGCAGACCGTGGTACATTTATTATTGATCCAAATGGTGTAATTCAAGCTGTTGAAATTACTGCAGGCGGCATCGGCCGTGATGCAAGTACTCTTATCGACAAGATTAAGGCTGCGCAATATGTACACAACCATCCAGGCGAAGTTTGCCCGGCTAAGTGGAAAGAAGGCGCTGAAACATTGAAGCCAAGTCTTGATCTCGTAGGCAAGATCTAAGGAGAGAGAACTATGAAACTGGATGCAGACATTAAGGCGCAGCTTGCGCAATATCTAGAGCTTATGGAAGGCGATGTTCTGCTGAAGGTTAGTGCCGGTACCGATTCTGTATCCAATGACATGCTGGATTTAGTTAATGAACTATCCAGCATGTCCAATAAGATTACAGTTGAGCATACACAATTGACTAGAACACCAAGTTTTAGCGTAAACCGTGTAGGCGAAGACACTGGCGTAACCTTTGCCGGAGTACCGCTTGGACATGAATTTACTTCATTAGTATTGGCGCTGCTTCAAGTGAGCGGAAGAGCTCCAAAGGTAGAACAAAATGTCATCGATCAAATCAAAAGCATTAAAGGCGAATACCACTTTGAAACGTATGTCAGCCTGACCTGCCACAATTGTCCTGACGTTGTGCAGTCGCTGAACCTGATGAGTGTGCTTAACCCTGGAATTACTCATACGATGATTGATGGTGCAGCTTTCAAGGAAGAGGTAGAACGCAAAGAGATCATGGCTGTTCCTAGCGTTCATCTGAATGGTGAATTTTTTGAAAGCGGCCGGATGACGATTGACGACATTCTTGGCAAATTGGGAACCTCAGACGCTTCTGAGTTTGCAAATAAAGAGCCGTACGATGTATTGGTTGTCGGCGGTGGCCCTGCGGGGGCAAGTGCAGCGATTTATGCGGCACGCAAAGGGATTCGTACAGGTATTGTTGCCGAACGCTTCGGCGGACAGGTTAATGATACGCTGGGGATCGAGAACTTTATTAGTGTGAAATACACAGAAGGTCCCAAGCTCGCAGCAAGCCTTGAAGAGCATGCCAAGGAATACGGCATTGACATCATGAAAGCACAGCGTGTAAAACGCTTGGAGAAAAAGGATCTCGTTGAGGTTGAACTGGAGAATGGCGCTGTTCTGAAGAGCAAAACCGTCATCATCTCCACAGGAGCCCGTTGGCGTAATATTGGTGCTCCTGGTGAAGCGGAATTCAAGAACAAGGGCGTTGCTTATTGCCCGCATTGTGACGGTCCTTTATTTGCCGGAAAAGACGTTGCTGTTGTTGGCGGTGGTAATTCCGGTATTGAGGCAGCGATTGACCTCGCGGGTCTCGCATCCCATGTAACCGTGCTTGAGTTTATGCCGGAGCTGAAAGCAGACTCTGTGCTTCAAGACCGTCTGCACAGCCTGCCTAATACGACTGTTCTCAAAAACGTTCAAGTGAAAGAAATCACGGGTACGAACAAGGTAGACGGGGTTACTTACATCGAGCGTGAGAGCGGTGAGGCGAAGCGTGTTGACCTGCAAGGTGTATTCGTCCAAATCGGTCTCGTTCCGAATACGGATTGGTTAGGTGATACGGTTGAACGTACACGCACTGGCGAAATTGTGGTAGACAACCATGGCGCAACTAACATTCCGGGAGTATTCGCTGCAGGCGACTGCACGAACAGCCCTTATAAGCAAATTATTATTTCCATGGGATCGGGTGCTACTGCGGCACTCAGTGCATTCGATTACCTGATTAGAAATCAATAAATCACACAAAAGAAACAGGAAGAGGATTACCCCCTTCCTGTTTCTTTTGTGCTATCTTGCAGTATTAAAGTTCGGTACTACACTTTAAATTGGCTTAGCTCCTGTTGAAGCTGTTGGGAAATATGGTTCAGCTGGCTGGACAACTCCGCTACCTTTTTAATGCTCTCCAGTTGCTCCTGCGTGCTGGCGCTCACCTCTTCCGTAGAAGCGGAGTTTTCCTCCGTGCCGGAGGAGATGATCTCCAATGCCTGCAATATCTCGTCTTTATGTCGATTGATATGGGAGGTATTGCCGCTGATTTGGGCAATTCGCGATTTCAGCTGCTCCAGATCGTGGTTAATGCTAAAGAACGCTTGCTTCGTGTCCTCAACGGATATCATATTCTGCTCTGCGATCTTCTGACCCTGCTGCGTATGCTGAACCGATATTTTTGTCTTCTCCTCGATCAAGCCAACCTTCTTGTTGATTTCCTGCGTTGCCAGTGCGGTTTGCTCCGCAAGCTTGCGAACCTCACCAGCCACCACGGCAAAGCCTTTGCCATGCTCACCGGCACGAGCCGCTTCAATGGAAGCATTAAGGGCCAGCAAGTTGGTCTGATTAGCAATTTGATTGACCGTTTCTACGAAGCTGGAAATTTCATTCCGGCTTGCATCAATTTCATAGATGATTTCCGATATGGCCTGTGAAGAGCTGTTATTCTCCTCCGCCCATTTGGACAACAGTTCCACAACCGCAAGTCCCCGTCCGCTTTGCTCCACCGATTGCTGTGCCATTTCCTCGATCGCGCCGGCATCGGTAGCAATTCCGTCGATTTGGACGGACAGCTGCTCTGTTTTGCCTAAAATATTTTCCGACTCGTTGGATTGATAATTGGTGGCCATCGCTATTTCATTGATAGCCATCGCTGTGTCGTTCATCGCCATTGCGGTTTTTGCAGAAATCGCCTGCAAATCATTGGAGGATTGATTCAACACCTGAGCTGTGCCGCCGATCATCTGGATCATACTGTAAATTTTTTGGACCATGCTGCGTATGCCTTGAGAAATTTGACCGATTTCATTGTTGGAATCCACATCAAATTGAACGGTCAGATCGCCGTCCTCAATCAGCTTGATTTTAGCCAGCAGCTTCGGAATGCTTTTCAGCATATAGCGCAGGGTAATGTAGCAGACAAGAACAAGCACCAGCATGGCAACGACAAAGCCGCCAATCGTTATCCAGGTGAAGCTTGTTAATTCCGACAGCACTTCTTGTTCAGTAATGGTCAAGCCTACCGACCATCCTGTATCTTTGCTGGTAGCATATCCAATGTAGCTGGGCTTCCCGTTATCATTAAACAGCTCCACGTTAGATTCGCCGGCGATCATTTTTTGTGCGATCTTTCCAAGATCTCCTTGGCTGTCGGTCAGCTTTTCCTTCATCATTTTGGTTTCGTCCGGATGGTATAGAATATCGCCATTTTTGGATATGAGCATGGAGTAGCTCGTGCTTCCGAGCGAGTAGCTCTTCATCATTTCAGGCAAATTGCTTAGAGCGATGTCGGCTGCAACCAAGCCGATTAACTGATCGCTGTCATTCTTGATCGGATAAAAAATACCCATCAACAGCTTGCCACTCACCACATCGGCGTAAGGCTCCGAGAAAAATAGGCCATTTGATTCAAGAATGGGTTTATAATACGGCCGCTGCCGTACATCAAAATCCGAGCCGGAGGGCTGACCGTCATTTTGAAGATAAAATCCTTTCCCTGAAAGGCTTGCTACCCAGGCATCGGCAAAGGAAGGGTCCGCTTTTACAATAGCGGCAAGCGTAGCTTCCGTTTCGGCAGCATATGTAGAGGTTTTGGCCTGATCAGAGGACGGGGTTGTTTCAATGTATTTTTGGAAAATTTGATTGGTGGACATTTGCTTGACAAGCGTACCCTTTTCTCTGAATAGAGCATCGAACTGGTTGATAATTGCATGTGTTTTCGCTTCAATGATCTTTTCCTGCTGATCTACAAGCATGCTCCGGCTGTTTGTGTAAATGAACGTTCCCAAGACTGCAAAGATAATGAAAATAATAACTAATAATACGACGGCCACGGTATTAGCAATACTTGAAAACTTGGCTCGCCTACGAAATGCTTTCTTTAACATGTTGTCCATCACCTTTAAGTTAGTTTTTTACAGTAAACTCTGCGTTTGCCCCCTAATCTTTCTGTAATAAGTGTGTTTATTGGTTAGTCAATATTCTACAAAATCATTTATGGACTTGCCATAAAAAGTTTTAGAATTACTCGAAAATAGGGTTAAAATGTTGAAATGTGTCGAATTGACAAACTATAGCCGGAGGATAGATGCAAAGGGGAGATTACCAGAAATACGAATTTTCGACAGCTTGTGCCGCTTATGGAGCCAAGGGAAAGAAGCTGGGCAATATTGATACACAGCTCCTGTCTGAAGTCTGGGGGATAAGGGGCGAAGTGATGAGGCTTGCTACGAAGCTAATGCCTCATTCGTAATTTGCTCAATATCGACGGGGGATCTGGAGCCTTCACTTACGATATCGGGTAAAATATGCTGGAGGAAATAATCGACGCAATGCAGCTTGATGCCTTTTATTTTGATCAGTGCATTTCGATACATGACGATAAATTCCTTCTCGGTATTGCCTCGCTGCAGCTCTGCAAAAGCCTCATAGATTTGATCCAGCTTATCAGCGACTTCTAATATGAGTCCTTCTACGGAATCATCTTTGCCCTCGCGCAATTGTCTGCGGAAGATGGGCTGAAATTCCTCCGGAATATGCTCGTCAATGAAATGAGCGACCATACCTTCCTCTACCTTTTGCAGCATGGCTCTAAGCTCCAAGGAATAGTGCTTCACAGGCGTCTTGATATCTCCGATAAAAATCTCGCCGTAATCATGGCTGCTTGTTACCTCATACAGCTTTTTCCAATCTATAGTAACTCCCTTGCTTTCTTCGATGTCGGCTAAAGTTTTGGCATACTGAACAACCTTCCAGGAATGGGCTGAAACACTGTGCTCTTGAAACTTGAATCTGCCCGGGCAGCGGATGATGCGCTCCAAATCGGTTAACGATTGAAAGTACGTATGAATTCCCATATTTGAATTCCTTTCTGTGATGGATATAGTGATGGCTGCTTTATGTAAATTATAAATGTTGTTTGTTAATGGATGATTAACAGGTAAACTTAATATAGTGGAATTTCTAGAAAGTGGTGGTTACATGGGTAAATATGTCGCTTTACTGCGGGGTATTAATGTTGGCGGAAAGAATAAAATCAAGATGGCGGAGCTAAGAGCAGCTATGGAACGCTTAGGGCTATCCGAGGTGCAGACGTATATTCAAAGCGGAAATATTCTGTTCGAGTCTGATGACGATGAGCAGACACTGCGTATTATGATCGAGCAAATGATAGAACAAGAGTTCGGCCTCTCGATTCCGACGATCCTGAGAACATCTGATGAATTACAAGAAATTGTTAGGAACTGCCCTTTTTCGAATCAGGAAATCGCTGAGGCCGAGGCATCCTCTGAGGTTGAAAGCATGTACGTGACAATGCTGCTGGACGCTCCGGATGCTGAACGAATGGAAAAGCTGAAGTCATTCGATTTCAAGGGGGACCAATTCAGCATTCAAGGAAGAGATGTGTACATGTTATTTCAACAGAGTATTCGCAATTCGAAGCTTGCCGTTCAGGTTGAGAAGCTGGGCGTACCAACCACCCGGAATTGGAAGACGATGAATAAGCTGATCTCCATGTTTGAGGATAGGAAATAGGATCTCAGATAATTGTTGACAAGAATTAGAGGTAAGAATATACTCAAGGAAAGCGGTTACACTTTTTTTATTTTTAAATGAGTAAACGTTTACTCTGATTCACTTATTTATTAAGTGATCCGAGTAAACGCGTAAGCCTATTTCGGCAATTATTTAAGTAGGTTGATGGGGAAGGGTCTTTGTGTAATGACGTAAACGTTTACTGTAGGGGGTGGTTGGAACTAAAGTCAGTTACATTCATAGCCGTCATTTACAGATCGTATTAAGTTCGAGGAGGATTATATGATGAAAAAGAAAAAGGTAATTATTCCACTAATTGCAAGTGTACTTGTTATGTCTTTACTCAGTGGTTGTGGATCTAATAGTGAGAATCAAGGCTCCGCAGGTGGATCTAAATCGGGAGAAACTGTAGAGCTTCAATTTTTCCAGAACAAACCTGAGGCCAAAGAAACGTTTGATAAATTGGTAGCGAAGTTCAATGAAGCTAACCCGAATATCAAAGTGAGCCAAGTTAATCCACCGGAAGCTGAAACCGTACTCAAAACACTAGTAGCTAAGAGTGAAGTTCCTGATGTGATTGGTATGGGAGCAACGGATACCTTCGCAACATTGGCGAAGAGTGGGCTGTTTGAGGATTTCACAAATGATCCGCTTAGCAAGAGCATCCAGCCTTCTTACCTGGAGATGCTAAAAACTCAGACAGGGCTTTCGGAGTTAAATGGAATTCCATTCTCCACGAATGCCAGCGGTGTGATCTATAATAAGGCTTTATTTAAGGAACTAGGTGTAGAAGTTCCTAAAACCTACGATGAACTGATTGCGATTGCTCAAAAAGCGAAGGATGCTGGCAAGAATGCATTCTACTTCACACTAAAGGATTCCTGGACTACGTTAGTAGCATTTAACTCACTTGAACCGGCGATTGTTGGAATCGATTTCTTCAAGGATCGTAAAGCAGGCACAACGACCTTCAAGGATCATTTCCGTGAAGTTGCTGAAAAACAGTTACAACTAGTGTCCTTCGGACAAAAGGATGTCTTTGGTAAGGGCTACAACGATGGCAACACGGCATTTGCGAAAGGTGAATCTGTAATGTATATGCAAGGGGTATGGGCCATTCCTGAAATACAAAAAGCTAATTCTGGCATTGAGCTTGGCATTTTCCCTTTCCCGGCCAGCAACGACGCATCTAAGAATAGGCTGGTATCTGGCATTGATACATTATTGACGATCTCCAAAGATACCAAGCATAAGGAAGAAGCGAAAAAATTCGTAGACTTCTTACTGCAGCAGGAAAATGTGAAACAATATATAACCGAGCAAAAAGCATTTCCTGCGGTACAAGGCGTGACTCAGGACGATGCTGTCATGGCTGAGTTGAAGGAATCTTTTGAAAAAGGCAATCTGGTTGACTTCGCTGATCACTATATTCCTAGCGGCATGAAGACCGATGTAATTATTCAAGAGTTCTTAGGAAAAAAAGATGTGGATGCTTACCTGAACACTTTGGATAAGGAATGGGATAAGTTCGCTGAACATAAATAAAGATGAATAGCAGCGGGAGGGGGAAACCCCTTCTCCTGCCGTTTTTAGGAGGATTACAGGATGGCAAAGCGACGTATAGCATTTTATCTGATGAGCATCCCGGCATTAGTTTTGTTTTTTACCTTTCATACGTTTCCAGCGATCAGAGGGATAGTTTACTCTTTTACAAACTGGGATGGGTTTAGTAAAAATTATGATTTTGTTGGATTTAAGAACTACATTAATATTTTCAAAGATGGAAATGTATTAAATGCCTACTTATTCACGTTCAAATATGCTATTGTGGTCACCGTTCTTATCAATGTATTGAGTCTGCTGATAGCCGTGGGCCTGAACGCGAAGATCAAATTCAAAAATTTCTTTCGCGGGGTATACTTTCTGCCCAATATTCTTAGCGTGTTGATTATCGGTTATATCTTCAATTATATATTTGCCAATGTTGTTCCCTTATGGGGGGAGAAGTTGGGCAGCGAATTTTTCTCTGCAAATATACTCGGAAATTCGGATTGGGCGTGGATCGGTATCGTAATCGTAGCCGTGTGGCAGGGGATCGCGTTTAACACCATCCTCTATCTGGCTGGACTTCAGACCATTCCGAAGGATTTGTATGAGGCTTCGAGTCTGGACGGGGCAAATCGTTGGAGGGAATTTTGGAGCATTACTTTTCCGATGCTTGCTTCGTTCTTTACGATTAATATGGTACTTGCGATGAAGAATGCGCTCATGGTATTCGACCAAATTATCGCACTAACCGGTGGTGGTCCGGGTCGGGCAACGCAATCCATTGCACATTTAATATACACCGGAGGATTTCAAGGCGGGGAATTCGCATATCAGTCGGCGAATGCAGTTCTTTACTTCATCGTCATTGTCATGATCTCTGTGCTACAGCTTAAATTTTTACAAAAACGGGAGTTGGATATGTAATGAGGAAATCAACGAATTGGACAGTTACTTTGCTTGTGGCGTTGGGCTCGCTGTGTATTTTATTCCCGCTGTATTTAACGTTAAGCATTGCACTAAAAAATCCTGAGGAAATGGCTCGTTCTATCTTTTCTTTCCCAATTGGTCTACACTTTGAGAATTTTAAACATGCGATTGAAGCAACCAACTTCTTTAACGCTCTAAAGAATAGTGCAGTTATTACGGTTACATCGGTCTTAGTTATTTTGCTAACCAACTCCATGGTGTCTTACGCAGTAGCGCGGAATATGAACAAAAAGTTTTTCAAGGGACTGTATCTATACTTCGTAAGTGCTATGTTTATTCCTTTTCAAATTATTATGCTCCCAGTCGTTAAGCTGACGACAGACTTTAGAATGAATAACATTCCTGGTCTGATTACCTTATATGTAGTATATGGCCTGGCCTTTAATATTTTCGTTTATGTTGGGTACATTCGCTCCATACCTTACGAATTGGAAGAAGCGGCAACGGTAGACGGAGCGAGTACATTCGGAACGTTCTGGAGGATTATTTTTCCGTTGCTTGCGCCGATTAATGCAACCATTGCTATTCTATCCTGCCTGTCTTCATGGAATGACTTCTTGCTGCCCCTGATCCTGCTGGGCAAACAAGATTCATATACGCTTCCACTCGTGCAATATGTATTTCAAGGACAATTCAGCACAGACTTTAACCTGGCATTTGCTTCTTATTTGCTAGCATTATTGCCAATGATTATTGTGTATCTATTCGCACAGAAATGGATTATTAACGGAATTACTCAGGGTGCAATTAAGTAAGCTGATCACTATATGAAAAGAAAAAATCAATAAATATGATTAGGAGGCTGATTATTATGTATAGACAGTGGTAGAATGAGAGCGTTATAGAATGATTGGAAGAGGAATGTGAATATGAATCCGACTATAAAAGATGTGGCCAATAAAGCCAATGTGTCGATCGCGACGGTATCCCGTGTACTGAATAACCTGAGCGGGTATTCGGATAAGACGAAGCGGAAGGTCCTTAAAACTATAGAGGAAATGGGCTACCAGCCGAATGCGATTGCCCGGGGCCTGATCAATAAGCGGACTCAGACGATTGGAGTGCTATTTCCGGATGTTGCAAGCTCTTTCTCTTCAGGGTTGCTCCGCGGTATTGAAGAACAAGCATATAACAACAACTATAGTGTAGTTGTATGTAATACAGCTGACAACGGTAAACGTACATTGAAATGTCTACAGGTGCTCAGGGAAAAACAGGTGGATGGGATTATTTTTTCCAGTGAGGTGCTTAAGGATGAGTATTATCAGGCGCTGGAATTGATGAAAATACCTGTGATTCTTGTGTCTTCTGAGGCTTATCAAGCAAATGTTCCCTATGTGAAGGTAGATGATAGGCAGGCGGCATACGATGCTGTGGCGTATTTGATTAACAAAGGTCATAACAAGATTGCCATGATTAGCGGTAATAAAAATGACCCCATAGCTGGTGTTCCTAGAGTGAAAGGATACAAGGAGGCGCTTGCCGATCACGGTCTCCCTTTTCGTGAAGAGTATTTGGTCTATGGCGATTTTCGCTTCGATAGCGGTTGTAGGGCTATGGAGGAATTGCTTAGTACCGCGCGGGACTATACGGCAATCTTCGCAGCGAGTGATGATATGGCTATTGCGGTGCTCTCCATCGCTGCAAAGCACGGAATTTGGATTCCAGAGGATTTGTCAGTGATCGGATATGATAATTTCAAGATGGCAGAGATGGTGATACCTCCGTTAACCACGGTGAATCAACCACTGAACGAGATAGGCGTGGCTGCTTGTAAAAAGCTGATCAACATGATTGAATCAGGACTGATTGAAGACAGTATGATTGCTCCTCATTCGATAGTAGAGAGACAGACGGTGAGGGATCTTACTATTCATGAGTAACAATATTATGAAGAAATTCTTGGCTGTGACTATGTGCTTTCCTATGTTGGGGATGCGTAGGCACAGCTTTTTTTATTATGCAGTTCGTGGAACCTGGTATAAAAATTGTGTATGACCGAACATAAATGTGAAGCTAAAGACTTTGAAACCTTTTACATGAAACTATTGTATTATAAGAATAAGCGGACTTTCGAGGAGGAATCTCAATATGGGAATTTTATCGAGGTTTAAGGATATTATGCGGGTCAATATGAATTCAATTATGGATCGGGTAGAAGATCCGGAGAAGACAATTGATGAATATATGCGGAGCCTGAACAGTGATCTTGGGAAGGTGAAAGCGGAGACGGCTTCTGTGCTGGCGAATGAGCAAAGAGCAAAAAACGCGTTGGATGAGTGCAATTCCGAAATCAGGAAGCTGCAGCGTTATGCCGAGAAGTCCGCAGAAGCGGGTAATGAGGATGATGCTCGTAAGTTTCTGGAGAAAAAAGTGAAGCTCGCAGAGAAGTTGAGTGAACTGCAAGCAGCTTATGACCAGGCTTCCTCAAATGCCGCAAGTATGAAGCAAATGCAGGATAAGCTGGTGTCGGACATCAGTCAGCTTGAAGCTCGGCATGTTGAGCTAAAAGGCAAGCTGGCAGCTGCGAAGGTGCAGCAAGGATTGAATTCGGGCGGATCGGCCGCGGGTGCTGTTAGCTCCTCTTTCTCTGCGATGGAGGAGAAGGCCAATGATGCCTTGAATGAAGCGATGGCTCTGGCTGAACTTAGAGCGGGAGCGAAGGAAGACGATCTGGATATTCTGATTGCGCAACTTGAGAAGGATTCGAATCCAACGAAAAAAGATTGAGGTGAGCAGATTGCAGGTGATTGAATACAAATGTCCTAACTGCGGCAGCGGTATGGTTTTTGATAGTGAGACAGGGATGTTATCCTGCCAGAGCTGCGGAAGAAAGGACGATATTAAGAATATCGCCGATCCTCTGGGCAATGGGGTGTTCTCAGGGGATGAGGTTCAGGAATACCATTGCACCAGCTGCGGGGCTGTCATTATGACGGAAGCCGAGACGGCTGCTACGGTATGCAGCTTTTGTGGCTCGGCTGTTGTTCTTGGCGACCGATTGAGCGGGAAACTGGCTCCGGCGATGGTTATTCCTTTTTCGATTAGCAAGGAAGAGGCGATGCAGGCGTTTAAGAAATGGTGCAAAAACGGTTTACTTACCCCAAGCGGATTTATGACCGCCGATCGTATAAAGGGTATTATGGGGATGTACGTACCCTTCTGGTTGTATGAATTACATAACAAGGTGGATGTATATGGTCATGCTACGAAAGTAAGAACTTATACTAAAGGTGATTACCGGTATACAGAAACACAGCATTTTGACGTCTACCGGAGATTGCGTCTGAATTATTCGAAAATTCCGATTGATGCTTCGGAGAAGATGAACGATGAGCTGATGGATAAGCTGGAGCCTTTTCCTTATGATCAGTTGAAGGGCTTTAAGACTCCATATCTAGCAGGCTACGTTGCTGAAAAATATAGCTATAATGACGAACAGCTTCTACCCCGAGCGAAGGATAAAATCAGTGGATATATTGAATCTGCTATTTCTGCATCGGTAACAGGATATAGCACGGTTAACTTCACTAATAAGCAGATCGATACGAAGGTAAGGGGCGCCGACTATACTCTACTCCCGGTATGGGTGGTTCATTATGATTACAATAAAAAGGATTACACGTTTGCCATGAACGGACAGACGGGCAAGGTGGTTGGTAAACCTCCGATAAGCAAAGCGAAGGTAATGTCGTGGTTTGCGGGTGTTTCGGGTGTCTCACTCCTGTTGTTGAAATTAGTTTCATTGATGATGGGAGGGGGCTTCCTGTGAGAAGATACAGTAGTGCGGTTCTGGTAATTTTGTTCTTCTTATCTGTGTATCTTGCTATTCCTACTCAAATGGCTGCGGCGGCAGTGGAAGAAAAAACATTGATCTATGATGATGCGAACCTGCTCACGCAGGAGGAATACGATGAATTAACTACGATGGCTAATAAGTACGGAGCCAAAAGAGAAACGGATATCATTATTATTACTTCTAATAATCCTGATAATGTAGATGTCGTTAAAATGACAGAGGATTTTTATGATGAGCAAGCGCCAGGGTATGATAAGTCTCATGGGAATGCAGTAATCTTAACCATGGATATGAGGAATCGGGATGTCTATTTGGCGGGATTTTATAAAGCAGAGACGTATCTGGATGATGGCAGACTGGATAAAATTCGCAACAAAATAACCCCGTATTTATCAGATGGCAATTATAAAGTGGCTTTTGAGAAATATATCAAAACCTCCTATAAATATATGGGCTTTGAGCCTGATGTGAACCCGGATAATATTTTGTTTAATATATGGTTTCAATTAGGAGGAGCTTTGGCTCTTGGAGGCATTGTCGTAGGTAGTATGGCTTATCGCTCTGGCGGGCGTGTAACCGTAAACCGTCGTACTTATGAGGATGCCAGCACATCGGGGATTATAGATCATCAAGATCAATATATTAGAACAACTGTAACGAAAACAAAGATCGAAAAGAGTTCTGGCGGCGGCTCCGGCGGCGGTGGCGGAGGTGGAGGAACCACCAGTGGGGGTCATTCGCATAGCGGCAGCAGGGGTAGCTTCTAATCAAAGGGTAGACCATTTTTATAGAAGAAAAGAGGTATAGACATGGGGTTTTTTAAAAATCAATTTTCAAACGTTGTAGAATGGGAAGAATTTAGAGATGATATGATCTTCTGGAAATGGAACAACAGGGAGATCAAGAAGGGCAGTAAACTGATTATCCGTGCAGGTCAAGACGCTATATTCGTTAACAACGGCAAAATTGAAGGGGTTTTTCAGGATGACGGAGAGTATAGCATCGATTCGGATATCATCCCGTTCCTCTCTACGTTAAAAGGCTTTAAATTTGGCTTCAACAGTGGCATGAGGGTAGAGGTTTTGTTCGTTAACACGAAGGAATTTACTGTTAAGTGGGGAACCCAGAATCCGATCATGATCCCGACTCCACAGTTGCCCGGGGGCATGCCGATTCGAGCGAACGGTACGTTTAACTTTAAAGTGAATGATTACGTTACGCTGATTGATAAAATTGCTGGTATGAAAGACAGTTATCTTGTAGAGGATGTCAAAATTCGCATCACCTCCGTGCTGGATCAATTGTTAATGAAGTGGGTTAGCAGGGAAGGCAAGGATATGTTCAATTTGCAGGCGAATGCATATGAAATAGCCAGAGGTATTCGTGAGGATCTGGATATGGAAGTGCTGAATAACGGGATGACTATTACCGGATTTCAAGTGATGAGCTTCAACTATCCTAAAGAAATTCAGGATATGATCACGAAGACGGCTTCACACGAAATGGTCGGTAATTTGCAAAAATATCAACAAATCAGCATGACCGATGCAATGGCTTCCGGCAAGCTGCAAGGCGGCGGCACTGCTTCGGACATGGCGGGTATGATGATGGGGATGAATCTGGCTAATGAAATGATGAAAAACATGAACCAGAGTCAAAATCAGAATCCAAAGCCTGCGGCTGAGAAGGAGCAATCGTCTGCTAATTCAACCGCTTCTCAAGGCGGAAGCAAGCCTAATTTCTGTCCAAACTGTGGTGCGAAAAACGAAGGAGCCAACTTCTGCCCGAATTGTGGTCAGAAGCTTGGTTGAGTATAATAGGTTGTTCAACTTGGAGAACCCTGTCCAAAAAGGATGGGGTTTTTCATGATGAATGTAACTGATATAACTATAGGGAGGGAATCATTTGAATACACAAAAACTGGGAGTTCCATTAGAAGGTTTTGCTGAATTTAGCAGAGTAGTCGCTGCAGAAGGTGCTGTGCTGTTAAAGAATGAGGGGCATGTTCTTCCGCTTCAAAAAGATGACAACGTTGCTGTTTTTGGCAGAATTCAAGTGAATTATTATCGCAGCGGCACAGGCTCGGGCGGTAGCGTCAACGTTACCTATACAACCAATTTGTCGGGTGGTCTTCGCAGCAAAAAGAACATTACAGTTAACGAGGAATTAGCGGCTGTATATGAAAAATGGATTGAGCAGAATCCATTTGATAATGGCGGGGGCGGCTGGGCTGCTGAGCCGTGGCATCAGAAGGAAATGCCTTTAACTGATGAGCTGGTGTCTGAGGCCAGACAAAAATCGAACAAGGCGATTATTGTCATCGGACGCACTGCGGGAGAAGATCAGGATAATGCCAACGAGCCGGGCAGCTACCAATTAACAGCAGAGGAAAAAGCCATGCTGAAGCAGGTAACGGCTCATTTTGAACAGACCGTCGTTGTGCTGAATGTTTCGAACATTATAGATATGAGCTGGATGAATGATAAAGGCTATGTACATCCGATCCCATGTATCATCTACGCTTGGCAGGGCGGGATGGAAGGCGGTAATGCGATCGCTGACGTGTTAGTTGGGGATGTAGTGCCTAGCGGTAAATTAACCGATACGATCGCTTATTCGATTGTGGATTATCCATCAACCCGTAATTACGGGAATGAATGTACAAACATTTATCAGGAAGATATTTATGTCGGGTATCGTTATTTTGAGACATTCTGTCCGGATAAAGTATTGTTTGAATTTGGTTACGGTCTGTCGTATACAGAATTCAAAATTGAGCCTGAGGAAGCCAAACTGGTTACCAAAGAGGGAGAGAAGCACGTTGAAATTGGCGCAACCGTAACCAATACGGGATCAGCCTTTGCGGGTAAAGAAGTCGTTCAGGTCTATTATGAAGCGCCACAAGGCAAGCTGGGACAGCCAGCTAAAGCTTTGGCAGCATTCGGCAAGACAAAAAATCTCCAGCCGGGTGAATCGCAGCATCTTACCGTGTGCTTCCCTGTTCATTCCATGGCATCCTATGATGATGAAGGTGTGACAGGTCATCCTTCTGCTTATGTTTTGGAAGCGGGCGTCTACCACTTTTATGTAGGGAACAGCGTTAAGAATGTTGTAAAAATAAATGTGGAAGGACAAAGTGGTTACGAAGTAGAGTCCCTCCAAGTTGTGGAGCAGCTGCAGGAAGCGCTCGCGCCAACAGAAGGCTTTACAAGAATGAAGCCGGGCGCACAAAAGGAAGACGGTACGTATGAGCTTACTTATGTAGAAGTGCCTGTACAAAAGATCTCTTTGGCCGAGAGAATGGAGAAGAATCTGCCCAAGACCATAAAGCAAACAGGTGATAAAGGCTATAAATTGAAGGATGTACATGAGAAGAAGGTCAGCATGGAAGACTTTATTGCCCAGCTCAGCGATCAGGATCTGGCTGTAATAGTCAGGGGAGAGGGGATGAGCAGTCCGCTAGTTACGCCGGGTACGGCTTCTGCCTTTGGAGGAGTAAGTGACGCGCTGTTGAATTACGGAATTCCAGTGGCTTGTACGGCAGACGGACCGTCCGGAATTCGTATGGATAGCGGAGAAAAAGCGACTCAGGTTGCCATTGGAACCCTGCTTGCTGCAACTTGGAATACTGATTTAGTCGAAGAGCTGTATGTTATGGAAGGTCAGGAATTGTTGAGAAACAACATAGACACATTGCTTGGACCTGGTCTCAATATTCGTCGTAGTCCGCTGAATGGACGGAATTTTGAATATTTTTCGGAGGACCCGCTTGTTTCAGGGGCATTTGCTGTAGCTTGCACTCGTGGTATCAAGAAAGGCGGATCTAATGCTACACTGAAGCATTTCGCCTGCAACAATCAGGAAAAGTACCGTAGTAAGGTAGATGCTGTCGTTTCTGAACGCGCCCTTAGAGAAATATATTTGAAAGGCTTCGAAATGGCGGTGAAGCAGGGGGGAGCGAATTCAATTATGACCTCCTACAATCCTGTGAATGGGCATTGGGCTGCTTCCAACTATGATCTGAACACTACGATTCTTCGCGGAGAATGGGGCTATAAAGGCATCGTAATGACGGATTGGTGGGCAGTTATGAACGATGTTGTTCATGGAGGGTCACCAGATGCGAAATATACAAACTACATGGTTCGCGCGCAAAACGATCTATATATGGTCGTCAATAATTATGGAGCGGAAATCAATTCCTTGGATGACAATACGATAGCTTCTTTGGAAAATGGTACTTTAACCCGCGGTGAACTACAACGCAGCGCCATGAATATTTGCGAATTCATCATGCATGCGCCTGTATTCTCTAGAAAACAGGTGACAGTAGAGGCGACTCAAAAATTCAAAGCGAATGCATCGCTGTCACCGGAGCAAGTACAAGCAATATCTGAGAACGCTCAGATTAAACCAGCTGGAACTGCGCCAATCTTTATCAAAGTAGATCAAGCTGGAGAATACCGGATCATCGTTCATATCATGTCTCCGGATAGCCCTTTGGCACAGAGCGCGTGCATTGTAACACTCAACGATCAACTAATGACGACCATTCAAACGAACGGGACAGAGGGCAGGTGGATCAGACAAAGACTTGTCAAAATCGAGCTGGAAGCGGGACTTTATGAGCTGAAGCTTGATTTCATCAAGCCTGGTATGCTGATCGATTGGATTGAGTTTAAACAGGTGTAAGTTTTGAATAGCAACCAAGAGGCTGAATAGACTAGTTTGAGGAGAATCCTTAGAGAAAGCATGCACATTTGCAG
>RCUF01000344.1_pt1 | contig 17204 bp, 18 predicted proteins | sample 2166311 | NCBI WGS metagenome assembly RCUF01 (sample SAMN09932608, study PRJNA488358) | compost metagenome | feature: garden; material: soil; isolation source: compost soil in 4-hydroxybenzonitrile-enriched culture | place: Germany: Experimental Botanical Garden Goettingen | collected 2016-01-27
CGAAGCAGATACCGCATACTTGTGCAGGACGGTCCCGTCGATGGCACTCCACTTGCCATCCATCCCCAGCACTTTGTTGGAAACGACAATGTGGTCATGCAGCTGCGGATCCCCATCACGGGAGTCATAATGCCGGAAGGAGGTGTAGATCAGGCCTCCGTCCACGTCTTCGGAGCGGACCCCGTTCTTGCCGCGGCGGGTGAAGACCGCATTGTTCTCCAAGTACTTCATGGCGTCTTCGATGGCCTCGTGATGGGCTTTCTCGATGACTTCCTGGACCTTGCGGTCGCTGACTCCCCAGAGGTAGGAGATGCTCTTGGACGGGGAGAACACCATGTCATACCCGGCCACCGCGTTCGAGCCCCTATGGGTCTGCCGGGAAATGAACTGGGAGAGTTCTTCCTTGGTCTTCGGCTTGCGGCCGTGCAGTTTGTAGAAGTGTTCGCCACCGGCCTTGGTGCGGAGGACGCGTCGTTCATCAGCGGTCGGTTCGCGGTGCTTGAGCCTGGTGAAATCACCCAGGGCGGTGTTAATCTTCTTGGCCAGTTCGCCGTCGAACTGGTCGAAACGCTTGTAGCGTTGACCCAGCTGCGCGTGGATCTTCTCCCCCGACACCGGATCCATCTGGCCGGCTAATGGGTGTTGTCCTAGCCCGTAGAGCAGCTCCATTTGCTCTTCGGTGACTTCCCCGTTCACGCCGAGGTTCTTAGCACCCCGTCCTCCCCAGATGCCGGGCGGGTGGCCGGTGACGGTGTAGTAATCCCCGAGCTTCCGATCCGGTGAGCGCAGCTCATCAGCGGAGGCAACTTCGCGGGTGTAGTAGAGATAGCCGTCCCCTGCACTGAGCTTATGCAGGGTCATCACACGTTCGACTCTAGCAATTCCGGCCAAAGTTATCGAGGATGCAAGAGGTGTGACAGATCTGGTCTTGATGGATCGGGAGAAAATAGGGCCGGAGGACTTCGACGATGCGTGAGAGATCTTGGGACGTCCGAATGAGGTACGAGTGGAAACTGGCGGGCCAAGGCTCTTGCGTGTCGGGGATGGAACTGGCCGGAGGGCTGCTACCGATTCATCATGTTGGTCGGCTCTGCTCCTTTGAGGAACGAAGAAGAAATAGTGCAGAGGCGGGCAAAGAGATCTGGCCATCAAAAGAAGGATGTTTTTGGTGCGGTTTTGCATATGCGATCTTCGCTGTGTGCAGGTGCGTCCAAGGTGGGTTTGATAGGGTCGCTGCTGTGCCCAGGGCAAGTCTCTTGTGTGAAACCGTGGCCCGATGTTTTCCACGTGTGGGCGGGTGGAGACGGCGCTTAATCTCAAAGCCGTCCACAGGTGGCAAACATCGGGCAGGACAGAGCCTGAGCGTCAGCGAAGCCCGTTAACGCGTTTTTGGGCCGGGGTGCGCGAGGGGTGTCCCCTCGCAAAATTTTGTTTTCGAGTTGGCGAAGGATGAAGTGTTTTGATGAGTAAGCCACGCAAGTCTGCTGCAGCGTTGGCCGCCCGGGAGAAGGCGCGTGCGAAGGCTGAGGAGATCACGCGCCGCAATGAGCAGTTGATCGAGTTGGCTGCGAAGTTCTTCATCCATGAGGACGAGATCGAACTGATCGATGAGGATGCCGCGAAGAAGATCGCCGAGCTGCATGCGACTGCCGAAGTGAAGAAGGATAAGGCGCGAGTTGCTGCGGCGTCGGTGGTGGAGCAGATGCTCGGTACGGGAGAGTCGAAGAAGTCGATCGGTGAGCGTCTGGGGCTCAGCTCCGCGGAGTTGAAGAGCTTCCTACCCCAGGCGGCTCCAGCGAAGGAACCCAAAGTGGTCGAAGAACAAAACGAAGAGACTGCCCAGGCCCCAGCGTCGACTGCCGAGGGACAAACTTCCGGAGTTGCGGCCAATGCCTAAGGCCGAATGCTGAGCGCGGTGCCGCTTCTGCCGATGCGTCGGGTTTGAGCTTATGTGTTCGGCCCACGTTTGGCCGTTGACTGCGGATCTTGAGGCGCGAACGTCTTCCCCTCAGACCGGCTCCTGCGCAATCCATGCAACACGGCAGCGCCGGTGCTTTTGTGCTAGAAAAACATCCTCAATCGAGCGGCGGAACATACAGCCCATTGCCACTGGCAGAATGCCCGTGACAGAGCTTTGGCTCTGAACGCGTGAGCACTCAGAGCCAAAGTGCTGGGTTAGTTCCCGAAGTCCGGAATGTATGGTTCACATAGCCCGTCGATCTGCTTGAACTCTTGCGGGTTCATCCCTTCCAGCGCTTCCGGTCCATCCGATTGCCCGCTCGCCCAGTACCAGAACGCCTCCTTGCTGATGGCAAGGTTGCGGGCTTCGCAGCTGCGGTACCAGCGCGCGGTCACATCGCCCTCCACGTACGTGGTGTATCCGAAGAGCATCCCGGTTTCATCGGTCGTCTTAGCTGCGGCGAAGATGATGTAGGGCCAGGATCCCAAGTCCCATCCATCGCGTCCCCACCCTGGAACTTCGTGCCATCCAGTGCCGGCCAGCGATTCCATCCAGTCATACCCTTCGCCATACATATCGCGTTCGACCGTCGCTGGGACGGTGACGGTTTCGCGGGTGTCCTTGGTTGTGGTCTGCATAGGTTTTTGTCCTTCGCTTTACGGAAGAGGGGCAGGTTGCCAGCCTCCCGCCGAAGCCCTCCCCCGGTTGTTTTTTGCCTGCTGGCGAAATGAAATGAAGCGGGGCCAGCCGGAAAACCCATCAACCCGTCAGGGGTGCGCAATCCACGAAAATCTTGGGCCGAAAGAAGCGACGAAGGAGCGCGGACCAAGAATTTCTGGTGGAGCACGCCCGAAGCGCAGCGAGTGGCTTGTGGGTTTGGAGGTGGCCCGTACACTCCGAAGGACAGCAGCAAAAAACAGGAAAAAACCGGACGAAGTCCGGGCCAACAGCCGGCCGCGCCAGCGGACGCCCGACACACCCTGGAGACGAGCTTGCGAGGACCCAGGGTGCTCAACGGGACGGGCACCTCACGGCATACCTAGACTGCGTCTAACGTCCACGACTATCCTGAACGGGGAATGCTCGCATGTTCAGGACCACCAGCGGGAGTTGTCACAAAAGTTCGGGACATCGGGTTCACACAGCCCTTGAAACACAGGAAACAATCAACTCTCTGCAAGTCGCCCATGATGCCCCACAGATCAACTACGAGCAGCACACGAAAGCGCAAAGTACTCGTTCATCGCGGTATGCTATCTGACTCAATTTGGAAGCGACAAGGGCGCAGCACCATGCGCGGTGAGTATCTTCCGGCCTACCGGCTCAGCGCGTGAGAACTGGTCCACCGGTAACTGGCTTAATGAAAAACCAGAAATCTTCAGGGCGTGGTGTGCCAGTAAGCATACAGCTGGTGGTTTAGCCTAGTTTCATGCGTGGTTCAGTCTCATGGCGACACCACGCACTGTTCGGATTGAGCGTTTCACCTCTCTCATCCGTGCGGGAACCCTGCATAATGGCTAGGTGCCCTATTGGGCACCTAGCCATTTTCATCTGCAAGCACTGAACAGGCTTAGATTGACGTTCTGTGGACCAGGGCAGCCACACTTCAACGGTCTTAAACCAGCGATGAACAACCACGAGCAAGCGATATTTACTTCTTATTCAGCGTCATCGCCACTGTGGCATATCCAGGCTTCGCGACAGTTAACCAGACCGTCGATTTCTTAGCAGCGTCCTTCTTGGTCACGGTCTAATTCGGCTGGGTGATCTTGCCGATAATCTTTCCCGAGCGCAGCCACTGATACAAATCTTTCACGCCCTTCGCGTTTCAGGTACCAGCGCTTACTTTGAGCTCCCTGCCAGTGGCTTTCATGCCAATAGTCGCACGCTCCTTTACTACCTTCAGCTTCGCTGGAACGACCTTGTCCGTAGACGCACTCGTGAACACGGGATTGGTCGGGTAGTCCACCCGCGATCACAGCATTCGATCCTTCCCAGATAGACGGTAAGACGCGCCCGTCGCCCCTGGAATCGCTTTAACATTGCGCGTCCACTGCAGACTCGTAAAAGGATAATTGCCCACATTTGAACCGCAGATACTTCGCTTATCCATCCATCTAATTGTTTGAGCGACACGACCACAGCCCTGAGCTGGCATCGAAGCGCATCGTAAGATGAATCCAAACGCATAGAATCACTGCAATACATTGCACCCTCTGCGCATCACCCTGCGGCCCTGCAGTGCGGGATAACGCGGCTCCTCCGCGAGAACGGATACTAGTTTTGCTGTCAAAGATCAAAGAAATCGCGAATCGCACCTTCCACGTGGAGATCCGGAATAAGAAACCCATTCCTGTCAAGATGGGCGGCCACGAGGAACTGCCGGCACTGCTCAAGCAAGTGATCGCCGAACTGAAGAAAAATCGCAACGAGCTGACCGCGATTCGCACTGCCACCACTGGCCGGTACATGGACGAAGTGGCAGAAGTCTACGCGCACCAAGTCCTGCCCTTTAAGGAGTCTCTGGAGCTACTGGCCGCGTCTAACGCCTCCATCGCACGATTCGGAGATGGCGAATTCCGGCTCATGCTCCGCCCAGAGTTCAACCTAGGCTTCCAAAGCAACTCCAAGGAGCTCCAGTATCAGCTCCGGGAAGTCTTTGAAACTCAATCCGAAGACCTGCTCATCGGTTTCCCCTTCTTATTCCGAGATGCCCACTGGTCCAACGTGTATGCCGAGCTGTGGCCCAGCTTGAAGCCACTGGTTAACCCTCAGCAAAAATACATCAATGCCCATATCACCAGGCCCCGAGTGTTTGAAGTCCTGGGCCAGGAAGCAGTAGAGCTATGGCGCAAAGTCTGGGACCGGAAAGATGCCGTCATCATCACCGGCGAGGGCTCACGGTTTGATTTGGTCCCGGCACTTTTCGATAACCTGAAAACCGCAGACTTTATCCATTCAACTCCCAAAGACGCATTTACCGACCTGGAACGAGTTGTCTCCGAGACCCTGGAAAAGAATCCGGACCTTGCCATTATTTCCCTGGGCCCGGCCGGAACCATCCTGGCCAAAAAGCTCTCCGAACGCGGGATCCGAGCTCTTGATATTGGCCATTTGAGCAGCAGTTACCTCAACGTGGTGCAAGGCCAAGCACGTCCGGAACATACTCCCGCAACGCGGCAACTACGCAAATAGCCCGCACCTTTGCCCCAAATGCCGCCTCCGTGAAGCAGCGCGTTCCCCCTTGCACTTACTGGAACGCCATCCAATTCCGCGCATAAATCGAGCTGACTTGAGGACCATGGACCTCACTCGCGCTCTCTTACCGAAGCCTGCAGTCAAATGGGAGCCTGGAACGGCGAACCAACCTCTAAATGGTATGTTTTCAACAAATCATCTGAAATGAGAAAACACCATGAACAAAGCAGTACAAGCCGCTGAATATGCTCTTTGGTGGTCATTGTTGACCACCAGCCTCATGGCACTATGGTGCTTGGGCCGCAATACCTTCAAGCACGTCATGCCTTCTGAGAACGTTCTTACTGGCTCCGCCAAGGCCCTGGTGGCCAGCTTGCCCGCTGCCGTCGTGGCTTTAGCCATCATCAGCACCCCGTCCATCCTCGTTTCTGCGATGTACCCACACGCACCGACGAATGCCTGGCTGTGGCTCTGGACTGCGCCCGCTGGCCTCGGAGCGCTATTTATCGGCTTCCTGGCCTTGGGCTTGCTGGTGAAGCTCGCACGCCGGTTGGAACCGATGCCATCACCTTCAACATAGCAAGCAGCGCGAACAGGGACCGCGCCGGGTAGGCGCGGTCCCTGTCTAGTGCCAGTTACTTAGAACCGGGTCGCTACGTCAACGATGCAATCATTTCCAAGGGCGTCAATAAAGCTGTAGTTCAGGGGCTGCCTGGTTCAACTCACCCTTAGCGAAAGATCTACCTTTTCGTGCTGCGGGTCCGAATACGTCGATGCAATAGGTATTCAAAAAATCCCGAGGAAACAGCAAAGGTCGCTACGACGATCAATCCCAGAATCGGTGACAGCATAACGCCTGATGCGTAGTCTCCCCGAGCAACATCACTTTGTCCTGCTGTCGAACTCCAGATGGGAAGACTGGCAATTACGCCAAACAGTGTTGCACCGAGGAAGACGCCGATCAGATCACGCACCACGGAACGAGTCTTCTTGATCAAGGTCGGTACGGTGGCAAAGATCAAAATGGCGGTAAAAGGAACAAGAATGCCAGCCCACAACGTCGTGTACCCTAGCGGCGTAGCTTCAGACATGTATGAGATCAGATCAACAGTGAATGCAATGAGAATAAATATCGGCAGCGATAGCATCTGTGAGCTAAGACGTTCTTTAACGCAATTTTCCAACTCGTAAGACCTTTCAAAATATTATTTTTAGCTGTAGTTCAATTGATCTTCAATTTCACAGTTCGGCCGTATGCATTATTTCCGCAAGGGACAGCTAAGCAAGCGAAAGATTTCCGCTTGAGCCTATGGATGTTGGTCCAGTTCCCACGGAGGTTGGTGCGTGCATACATTTCATGGTTCGGGACCTGAACTCGGTTGAAACTAACTTTCATCGTTCCGGACCGGTACATTTTCACAGCGCCCGTGTAGCGGATCGCTCCCGCCCCGGGGCATAAAGGGTTAGAAACTTGATGACGCATCCTCCAGTAGACGTAACTGGATGATCGCTGCATCTGTTCAGTCTTGATACCCCGTGCGCTTGCCTGCTTCTTTTTCTTAAGGTTTCCTGATTTGTCGTAACCCTTGGAAATAGAAACCTGCGCAACCTTATAGACCTTGCCACGAGACCAGTCGACTTTGATGCCAGCTACGGTTTTATAGGATTCGTAGGCTGCTCCGTTCTTCAGATTCTTCCATGACCTGTTGTTGCCGTTGTGCTTCGTAACGTTCCAGCTATTTGAAGTGACCTTGCATGCCGCAGGGACATCTACATACTTCTCAGGAATAAACGTCGTGTAGTAGAACTCGGTCCATTGATTCTTTTTCGCAGCCGCGGGAGTGGCAATAGGAATCGTCAGTTGGGTCGTTTCGTCTCCCTGTTCGGTCTCCACACCAAACATTGCAGCCGCTTCAGCGCGAGGAAGCGTGATGGAGCCGTTACTATTTTCAGTTTTGTTCGCTGGCATAGCCACCACGATGCCAGAGGAATCGTAAGAAATTACATCTTTTACTGCGGTTCCGGCTGGAGCTGCAATGGTCACAGTTGTGGCCGTACTAGCGATAGCAAGCACCGGTTTGAAGTCAGCCGCGGAGACAACTTTCGAGGTCGCCTCCACCTCATAGCCATCTGACTCGCCGGAAACTGGGACCTCGTCAATGGGGTCAGCGGGGCTTCCAAGGGTCTCCGGATCTGCCAATGGTGCGGTCTGTGTTTCAGACAGCACTTGAACTTCTACTTTTTTGCCATTCTTCGTCAAGCCTTCATAGAAGTCTTCCCCTGAACCGTCTCCATCGATCTTTTTTAAAGCAATATTTTGACCAGCTGGATCTTTCAGACTGATGCTTGATTTAGCAACGGTCATTGCGCCGAGATCCGAAAAATTAAACGGAAGAGGAGCAGGAGTCCCCACTCCTATCCCTGGTATCGCACTGTTCAGAGCATTCTGATCTGAGTCGGTAGCAGTTGATGGTGCCACTAGCCGCTCCGCCCCGAATGCCGGTCCTGCGATTGCCCCTAGCATTAGAGACATCGTCACACCCCAGACAACTGTTTTCGTTCGATGCACAGAGCTGTTCATAGGCCCTCCCCTTTTTGGCTTGACCTTATATCAAGAAGCATGAATTACTGCTTTATGACTTTGAAGGAAACAGCCGCCTAGCAGGTATCCAGTAGATGAGTTTCTTCATAAATTCAATGATTCCAGAGAGCTCGAAACTTGAAATCTTAATTGAAGTACATTCAATGGACTTGGATTATCTAGAAACAGAATGATAATGAAGGTTCTGCCTACACCTATGAACATCTGAAGCTACCAGTAAGACGATAAATATTTTGGGGCAGTACCTAACAGGCACTGCCCCAAAAATTTTTTGCAAATCGTTTCTGTTCTCACCGATCCAGGCCCGCTCGTTGGACTTGGGTGCCATGACCGCGGGCCCTACGGGCCTTAGGGGTCTTGGCCTTCCCGGCGCCCTTGACGGCCTCGGTGGCAGGCTTGCCCTGACTGACGTCTGCCCGCATGCGCGTGGCCACCACCTCGCGGTCAATACCCTGAACTTCGAAGCTCTGGGCAGTGCCTGCACTGCGCTCGGCGCTGTCGTAAACGGTGCGCCCGTCCTCTCGGGCACGGTCCGCCTGTGCTTCGCGCTGCTCAGCTTCGGCAACGGCACGCACGCGCCCCTCGGGGACCGGCTCATGTTCGGCAGCAGCCCGGGATTCCTCGGCCCGACGCTCGTCCTGTTCTGCCATTGCCATCAGCCGTTAAGCTCGCCAGAGTCTCACAGATGTGCGCAATCAGACGGCCCGAGAACTTGTCGAGCTTCAAGCCTAAATTGCAAAGCGAGTTGGTGATGCTGAGCGCGAGGACGTCAAAGCTTTCAACGCTGCAAGAACGGCCGGTTGGTCAGTCGAGGAGTCGCGAAAAATCGGCTACGCCGAGCCGGACAAAAAAGTTCGCGCCCGTCGCCGCTCCACACGTAAAACTGGGCCGAAGCCTGCCGCGCAGACCGATTCAGGTTCCAATGAAAAAGACGCCCCACAGGGCGTCGAAGAATCGTCGTCGGGTTCGTAATCTAGCCCCCTGACCACCTGTGGACGGCGGGACCCTGGCTGACCGCCCGCACCTCACCTTGCATCGATACGTTGCAGTGAGAATATCACGGCCCGTGCACGGCCTCGGTGGTGGCGGTTCCCCTCGTTATCGGAATCAGTTGAACCGCCATTATTAGCTGGGAGAAAACCGTCAAATCAAGCTAACAGTCACAAAAAACGATCGTTTGCGGTATACCGCAAGAGGAACCTTGACCGGGCATGTTGAGGAAATCACTGCATGGAAGCTTGTGGTGGTGTCATGCCTCGTTTATCCGACGTATGACACCACCGCTATTCGGTTAGGCCAATTCGAGGAACCCAAATCGCTTATATAGCTCCAGCGCAGCACCGGAAGTTCCATCACCGATCCGGAGACTCAGCGTGTCCGCGCCATGCTTCTTACACGCAGACATGGCAGCGGCAATCAAGGTGCGGCCCAGTCCATGCCCCTGATGCCGAGGATCAACAAAAAGATCGATGATGAATGGGCCGAGTAAGTCTTCATCCCAGATCGACTCCTTGACAACAAAGATCGCCCCAATCGGCGTTCCCTGTTGCATTGCGACAAAAGAAGAATTTTCGAGGAGCTGCCCATACTCGTGAGCGAAGGTTTCTTCCATCTCGGATTGCGCTTCTTCAAGAGTTCCGGCCGCAATGCCAGGTGGGTATGCTGCGAAATACGCATCAGCTAGTGCTGCCGGGGATGATGAATCTGCATGGCAAATATCTGCGTACGAAGAAACGGCGGGAGTGAAATCTGCGTGCTGAAGAACAGCTTGTAAAACGTCGGAGGGCATGACAAATCCATTCGTAGGTCTTCTGAACTAGTTGCGAGAAAACTTTATGAATGGAACATGATTCGAATCTAGCACCGAAAAGATCAATGGGCTACAGAAAATTTTCCAATACTTTTGAGTTGTTGAAGAGGCTCAAGTGACCTTCGATGGAAGTGTCCCGTAAGCCGGTCGTTCACCGGTACAACTACAGACGACTTCGGACACTAATAAATTTGGCGAGTTTCAGCGATTGCTAGATTCCCGTATACCCCGCCCGATAAAATGCCCGGTGAAGGGGCGCTAAACGGTACACTCCAAATCATGACCGGACTCCTGATCGGATACGCGCGCGTATCCACTAACGACCAAGACCTCACAGCTCAAAAGAACGCGCTCATGGCCTCGGGCGTGCCTCCTGAGAAGATATTCACCGACCAAGGCCTCACCGGCACCAATAGAGCACGGCCAGGACTCAGCGAAGCATTGGCCGCCTGCCGCAATGGGGATACGCTGGTGGTCACTAAACTAGACCGGCTGGCACGCTCATTACGCGACGCAAAAGACATCGTTGACGAACTCACCCGCCGTGAGGTGAAGCTCAGCATCGGCGGATCTATCCATGACCCCACCGACCCTGTAGGCAAGTTACTCTTCAATGTCTTAGCCATGGTTGCCGAATTTGAGGCAGATCTAATCAGGGCGCGTACCCGCGAGGGCATGGCCGTTGCCAAAGCAAAGGGCAAACTGCGCGGCAAACAGCCCAAACTCTCCAAGAAACAAGAAACCCACTTAGTCGCGCTTCACCACGCGGGGACCCATACGACGGCAGAACTTGCCGAACTCTTCTCAGTGGCTAGATCCACTGTTTACCGCGCTATTAAACGCGCGGGTGAAACAGCCAGTTAGGGCCGCACATTCCCTCTGTGCAGGATAGTGCAGAGGACTATTGATCAAAAACCGACTCCGTGCAGTCGACTTCTGAAATTTTTATGTCCATAGTCGACTGCACAAGCCCGGAATTTCAACGGCTCATGTGCAGCCAACTTCGGAATCTGACAGTCATAGTCAGAGTGGGTGTTCGCATAAAAACACCCCCTAAAGAACTGTCCAAAACGCCATGCCGGACAGACCCCTACGGGACGGTGTGACTGTTGCAGGTGCGAAAGAAAAAGCTTGTAGGTTCGAATAAAGCGCGGGGCGCGCTTCAGCGATTAACATGATTCGGACTGTGCCATACTGGCGAAATGGACACGCCACGCATCCCCGTATCATCGATCATGGCGCGATGGAACTCCGCTGATCAAGCCGTGGACCTTGTCATCGACGGGACCGCGGTCATCGATATAGTCGATATTCAACGACATTGGGGGGTTTCTCCGTTTGCACGCCGTTTCTCGCGCGCAGCAGTACACCAATGGTTGACTGATTATCGCGGGGCGTACGGCGACCGCGATGAGAGGCTTTCGGGAGAAGAACTAGAAATCACAGTCTGCAGGGCGTGCGGCGATATGGATTGCGGCAATCTTGCGGTCGAGGTCGAGATGACAGCCGACACAGTCACCTGGAGACGACCTCACTGGGCCGGAGATGACGATGAAAACGACGACGAGCCCGATGCTAACGATCCAGAATCACTCTTCCCTCAGCTATTGGTATTCAACCGTGTCCAGTACGATACCGCGCTAATAGACGCGGAAAGGTTCATCGCGCGATCCAGGTGGCGTCGGCAGGAACCTGAGGCCGCAATATGGCTTGATCGACTACGCAACCGGTTCATGAGACTGTGGAATAAATAGGTACGTGCGCGCTGGTGGTAGAGGCCTGCTAACGCGATCCCAGTTAGGGTTCAGCTGGCGGTCATCGGATCTCAGTGGAGACGGCTTTGGAAAACGACAATTGCTCAGCCGGAAGTTGCATCAGCTTCTGCAACGGCAGCCAGAGCTGTACCTTCTACGCTCAACATCACAGTGCTGTCCCGACGGTTGAAGAAGTGTGTAATGATCGTCCGGCCGTTGGCCTCCCAAATCCAGGGTGGCGTCTCTTCGTTGTCCCACGGATGTTCTGGTTTTCCAAAGAGATCGGTGAGTTGGATACGTAGTTCGTTGAATCCGTTTTGAACTGCTGGTGCACCGGATTCTTGAGTGCTGTAGAGGTGGATTGTTACACCTAGGAACTTACGGTTATACGTGTCCCATGAACCAAGCACTTGTCCGCCGACACATATATCCAGCTCATTCATCTGGTGGGGTGATTCTTCGTTCTCTAGCTCGTACCGGCCCCCTGATATGAATCCAAGACGCGCGAATAGATTTTCGCGTTCTTGATCAGACCGTGGCCAAGGCTCGTCGACCAATTTCTTGACGAGCTTCACGACGGTGCCAGGAGTGGGATTCAATTCCAACAAGAGGTCAGTCTCGGACATAGTGTGAGCTTACCTCGCAAGAATTGAGACATGGCCCTTAGAGGTTCCTCATTCGGGACACCAAAAACGGTCGTTTTTGAAATACTGAAAAGACAATTATGGTGAAAATTTCTGACGGCTGAAAACTCAGCAGGGTTAGAGGTGCGTTTCGTCGTAAAACTCAGTGCCTTAAACTATGCGTCGATACATCATCCATTCTACGAGTATTGATACATTCAGAAGGATGGGCGTGTACCTCGCTTGCTTGCCGCCAACAGGTGTGGGTCTGGTGGTCTGACCTATCCGTTGGTGTTTCCCTCCCTTATCAAGGCAGGGCCTCGTGGGTTCTAGTGACGATTCTGGTGAACCTGATATAAGGATGAATTTCGAGTAATGCAGCACAACCATGATTCTTGGTGACACAGATTCACGAAATCTATATCAGGTAATAAAGTGAAAATAAAGCAGATTAAATACTTCTAGTTCTCACTCTTAGTCAATCGTTGTGGTAAATCTTGCGTGACAACATCAATATTCGTGATCGGACTAACATTGAAGAGCCTACTCCTAACAGTGATATGGGTTATCGCCTCGGCCCTCTTGATCTGTTCCTGTGCGAGCTCCAGCAGATCCGACAATCTCATCGAAATCGCAGTCATCGACTCACACCTGCCTGACGGGACAGCCTATGAATGCTTCAATATTGAGCATCAGAGCATAAGCAACGAACCTGTCGTCAATTCTGGGACCGCAGTTCATCACGCGGAAGTCACACTTTCGCACCTTCTCGAATTGACCGCGGAAACGTGCCCTGATTGGAGTTCCAGAGTGCGGATTAGGCACGTGCAGCTTTCCGGTGAAGTTTCCGCTAGTAGTAGAGAACTGACCGAGGCCATCACCTCGTTATCAGATTCCAGCGTCGATCTCACGGTTATCGCGTTGACATCTGGGACCTCGAGCCGGAGTCTTGAAGACGCAATTCAGGAATTGGTTGATACGGGGGCACCCATCCTCGCTGCATCGGGAAACAGACCGGGTATGTCTCCGGGATTCCCTGCCAGATTCGACGGAGTACTTTCGATCGGCGCACTGGACAATAGTCAAAAACCGGCATCTTTCAGCGCGCAGAAAAACGTCGATGTCTTTTTGTCCGGCGAGAACATTCCATACGTCACATCGTCTGGAGACATCGATAGTAGCAGCGGCACCTCTGTGGCGACTGCTATTGCTGCCAATCAGATCCTTAAAGGGATTCTTGCGGGAAAAACTCCATCCGAAGGAATAGCAGAACTTATACAACAAAATAGAAGGATCGAATAAAAATGAAAGTACTAGTCTGGCTTGTCCTTGTGCCAAGCCTCGTTCTTGGTCTGATGCCACACGGTGGAGAAGTTACTGACCCTGCAATGACCTCAGAAACACAAACCGTTGTTTATTCTGAGGATGCGCTTGAGGAATCACTCTCCGAAGAAGGTCTTGAACTCCTTGAAGCCGAGATCGACAGCGAAGAAGTTTCAGTTGAAACAGTCACCGAACTAGATTCTGGTGAAGAAATTTCACAGTCTCTCGTCTTGGACAATGATTCAGGTACCGCAGAATTCACGGTCGAAAGCGAAAGCGAGGACATCGTTAGTGGAACCTATCAGGTAGATGTACTCCAGGTTGATGAAGAGCTCATCTGGTTTACGGTTACAAACCCTGATACCGGCGAAAAATCAGAATATCGATCTGATCAAGCAGACTACTCGGTAATTCCTCTGGCATTGATCCTAGTTCCTTCACTGGGAGCAATTTTTAAGGCTCTATTCCTTGCCTCGGCCGTAGTTGTGATCGCTGGTGTAACTTATATAGCAGCCGACAAAGCGATTGCAGGTATCAGGGAGGCTATTCGCAAGAAAAAGAATCCGCCTGCTCATTACAAAGTTGTACGCCGCACAAACGGCTTGCTCATTGGTGACGGAATGTCGAAGAACGAGGCCGTGTCGCGTGCTCGAGCCAGCGGTGATGTATGGTCAACTACCAAAGCCGGGGCAAGGTCTGTGGCTTATAGCGTGAGAAGCAAAACACCGGTTGGCCCTGAAAAAGACAAGACCAATTCCTCCAAGAAGTATTGTCACTACCACCCATCAGGACGCAGTCCTGGATCACACGCCTTCTACGGTGTTGCCGGCCAGGCATGCTGATGGAGGAAAAAGATGGAGCTGATCAAATGACCGTGACTCCCATAGATCCACGAGAATTGATGAAGAGGTGGGAAGCCGCAAAGTTGCCCTCGGTGACTCCGACACAGGTGCGCGCGCTCCTTGAAGACAACTATAAGGCCTACGGAATTCCTGTTCATTTGATGGAACCTGATGGATTCGAATTCGATGAGGAAGTGCGGGAGGATCTGATTGATGCGTTGTTTACCATCACCAATCCCGCGGTTCTCCTGGAACTAAGAAATGGGCGGCCGGTCGCTGTCGATGAAGATGCCGTTGAAGACGCCGAGTTCTACTGGCAGGAGCTTTTCCATGGCGACATGCTGGAACTCCCATATCGGGTTCTTTCGGCCCAGCATGCCTTGGGACAACGGGTCTCGGTGTTGCTTGAGCGCGAAGGAAGTTTCATCACCGGCTTCAAGGTCTATGGGGTGGCAGGAGACAAACTCAACCGGTACCTCACCGCGGTCATTGGTTTCCCGTCGCGCCGTGAACAAGATCCGGAAGATGGGCCCTTCATGCGTGCGGGAGACCTGACGGACCCCGTGTTTGTGGACTACCTCGAAGCAACAGCTGAATCCGGGCTCATCTAGGCAACGCATAGGCGCTGCATTGAGTTGGATTAAATGCTCTGGGGCTATTACAGAGTTAGTCAACGCCCCGGCGAGAATGAGTGAGTGGCCTACAGGATGGCAGGTGCCGTGTTGTAGGTCATTTCCTTTCTTGCTCTCACCGGCAGGTTCCCCTGACGGTGGAAGTCTTCTTCCTAACCCAGATTTTCTAGTACGTGAATAATTTAGCGATGCTACCAAGCCACGGCTGGTGCACGGCATCCGGAACGTTTCAGTTCGTCGCAGGATTCGAAAATTCTCACGATGTCTGAAACGGGGTGGATTAACAACCTGAAAGATCGGGCAAATTAGACTGCTTGGTTGCTATTTAGACTTGTGTGGGTACCGTTTGACTTGAAAATTCCGTGATAACGACAGCGTGTTCGAGGTGAGACGTCTTCCAACCTATGGGTTGCAAGACGTCTCATCGGCCACCGATCCCTCAGGTGAAAAATCCGCGGAAACTCCACGATTCGGAATTCTCGCAACTATGTTTCGCAACTAATGTCATAGAATGATGTAAACACTATTAGTTGCGAGACAATTCCGGGTGCCAATGACAAAGCTGATCGGATACGCCCGCGTATCGACCAAAGCCCAAGACGCCGAACGGCAAATCCAGGACCTGCTCGCTGCCGGAGTACGGCGCGATGACCTCTACGTCGATCATGGCCTTTCCGGAGCACTGGCGAAGCGGCCCGGACTCGATAAAGCTCTCGAGTCACTGCACCCAAACGACACTCTCGTGATCACCACCTTGGATCGTCTCGGGCGCTCCACCCAGAAAATGCTTGACCTCGCCCAAGAACTTCGTGAACGCAATATCGGACTCCGCGTCCTCAACCTCGGCGGCGGCGACGTAGACACCAAAACACCCATGGGTGCCATGGTCTTCAGCGTCATGGCCGCCCTCGCGCAGATGGAACTGGAGATCAAGCGCGAACGCATCAACGACTCCGTCACCAAACGCCGCACCACCGGAGGCGACTTAGGAGGCCGCCGCCCGACCTTCACCGACTCCCAAATCCGCACCGCCGCAAAACTCATCCAGGCCGGCGAACCAGCAACCCAAGTAGCCAAAGACATGGGCATGTCCAGAGCGACGCTCTACCGCCGGATCAAAGGACAAAAAGCCCACTAGTGCTCGGCGGCTTCACACCCTCGAAAGAGACCTATTCTATCGCTCTGACGTGCTTAGATAGCACTATAAGAAAACAATAGATGGGGATCTAATTGGGCAACTTTTGGTGGGTCAACCAAGGCGCCACGTACGCCTGGGAATCTGAACTAAACATCCTCTGGGCACCGCTCACAACCAGTAACGGCCGTACGCAATCCCACTGGGAACGCATGGACAGCCTCGCACCAGGCGACATCGTCTTTAACTACGCAGATTCACACATCAGAGCCATCAGCGAAGTGCTCTCCCCTGCCCGCAGAGCCTCGAAGCCCTACAAGAATCTGGCAGCCAATACTTGGGGAGAAGCCGGCCGTGAAGTAAGCCTCCGGATGCATCCCCTGGATTCCCCACTACACCTCAAAGAAATCCCGCTAGAACTACGCAAAGCATGGAAGCAAAAAGGCAGTCCCTTCAACAAAAACGGCGGCATCAACCAGGCGTACCTCTTGGAACTGCCCACCGAAGCGGGCTGCTGGATCATGGATCATCTCGGCCTCGCAACCACCCCCAACGATGTTCCTATAGATCCTGCACCGGCCAAAGATAGCGACGAGAACGAAGAACTGTTCATCATCGTAGGGCCCGACGGCCAAGTCACCACCGCCCACCGCCCCGAACATGCACGTCTCAAAAGCTTCCTCTTCGGCCAGAGACCGGTGAATGGCTGCGCTCTTTGCGGCAAAGAGCTGCCCACTTCCCTCCTAGTCGCATCACACATCAAGAAACGCTCACACTGCGATTCACACGAACGCGGAGACCTCCACATTGTCATGGCAGCGTGCGCCCTCGGCTGCGACGCCGTCTACGAGCGAGGCTATATCTCGGTCGACACGCACGGACTCGTCCAGCAAGGACCTCGTGCTCCTGAAACCCACCACCTGCAGTCCTACATCAACGACTTAATAGGCCGACAAGTAACCGCGCACACTCCCCGAACAGCCAAGTACTTCGAATGGCACCGCGACTGGCATCGCCAACAGCTAACCCGATCATCCCAGCGCTAACCGTTACAACTCTCCCGGCAGCTCGCAAGAGCCAGCATCCCATTCAACTCGCGAACTTCAGATCAAGGACACCGCAATGACTCTCAAAGATCTCACTGACCCCGCCGCCGTCCACCAAGCCCTGGACCTTTTCGACCGCATGGGACGAGAAGACTTCCTGGCCGAGTACGGCTTCGGCCCCGCCAAATCATACTGGCTGCTGCGCGACGGCCGCTCATACGATTCCAAAGCCATCGCCGGCGTCGCACACCTCATCCAAACCGGCACCCTCCTTGAACG
>RCUF01000345.1_pt1 | contig 17185 bp, 13 predicted proteins | sample 2166311 | NCBI WGS metagenome assembly RCUF01 (sample SAMN09932608, study PRJNA488358) | compost metagenome | feature: garden; material: soil; isolation source: compost soil in 4-hydroxybenzonitrile-enriched culture | place: Germany: Experimental Botanical Garden Goettingen | collected 2016-01-27
GTTCAGAATAGACTAGTTTGAAGAGAATCCTTAGAGAAAGCCTGCACATTTGCAGCAATTTAGGGCATTTAGAGACTTTACATGATCAAAGCCTGCACATTTGCAGGAATTTCAGGAATTCCGCATCATGACACTATTACACATGAGATACGGTCATACAATGTGTGGCAGGATCAAGCGGCGCAGGGATCATCTTCCCTGCACCGCTATTTCTAGTTTTGACAGTAACCCTACTTTTGGGAAAGCCCGTTTTTTGCCATTATCTATTGATGAATCCTGAACAGTCTAAAGTAATTTGAAGTCTAACGGCTCGGATCAGCAGCTAGAAGGCTACTCCAAAAGCTACTCCACAATCTCGACCGGGATAAGCTTAAACTGTTCTACATCAGCCAATCCGCGATTCGTGATTCGAATCTCAGGAATAACAGGCAGAGCCACCAGCGAGAAGGTCATGAACGGTGCGTTCAGCATGCAGCCAAGGGTCTGCCAGGCTTGCTCCAAAGCCTGAACCTCTTTCACTACGATGTCCAGCGGCTGGTCTGACATCAGACCGGCAATGACCATCGGCACGGAGGCAAGCACTTTACCGTCCAATACGACGATCATCCCACCACCCAGCTTAGCCAGCTCATTGGCCGCAAAGGCCATATCCTCCGGATTGGTTCCCATCACAAGCAGATTGTGACTGTCATGAGCGACAGTTGAGGCTACAGCTCCTCTTTGTAAACCAAAGCCTTGAGCAAAAGCTAAAGAGATTTGCCCAGTTCCATGATGGCGCTCGATGCAAGCAAGCTGAACAACATCCTGTGCTAGATCGGGCTGAATTATACCACTCTCAACAGTAAGGGTTGCTGTGCCTTTAGCTGTTCGTGCGCTGTTTTCGATTGCTTGAATGACATTCACTTTGGTTGTTGATCCAGTCACACGGCTAGGCATAATGAACTCCTGCGGGGTGAGCGGGCCAGCTAGATGCACGGATTGACGGGCGGCTTCAGGGTATTCATAATTCGAGAATTCGGTTTGAATTGCTCCATTATTAAATACAACCGTTCCGTCAGTAATAACCGTGGATGGCTCCATTTGCTTAAGATCATTTATTAACAGCAGGTCCGCACATTTGCCTGGAGCGATGCCTCCGATATCCCCGTCTAGTTTAAAATAGCGCGCCGTATTGATCGAACCCATTTGAATAGCGGTAACAGGATCGACACCTTCCTCAATTGCGCGGCGAACGACATGATTGAGGTGTCCTTTTTCAACTAAGGTTTGTGGATAGACATCATCAGTCACCAACATAATATTGTCAGTGCGCACGTGATCTTCAGTAACCACCTTGATGACTTCTTTAACGTCATGCCAAGCAGAGCCTTCGCGAACCATCAGGTGCATACCCAGGCGGAGTTTGGTCAAGCCTTGCTCACGGGTAACAGTCTCGTGGTCGGAGGTTACGCCTGAAGCGATATAGGCTTGAAGCGCAGCTTCGTCATCGCTTGGGAAATGTCCGGTCACTGTTTTGCCGGCATTGATCGTTGCTGCGATTTCGCCCGACATTTTGGGATCTCCGTAGATGACCCCAGGGAAGTTCATTACTTCACCAAGGCCTTCAACACCGTCCCAGCACATTCCATCAGCGATATCGGAGACGTCAAGCTTATCACCTGCATCCTCCAGATCATCAGTTGCGGGTACACAGGATGGGAATGTCGTATATACTTTCAGCGGCAAAGCGCGACCTTCCTCATGCATCCAGCGAACACCTTCAGTACCGAAAACATTGGCGATTTCGTGGGGGTCCATGAAAATACCTGTTGTTCCTTTAGGCAGCGCGGCTTTTGCAAATTCCGTAACAGACAGCATGGTGCTCTCTACATGCATATGTGCATCCAACAAGCCAGGGGAAATGTAACGGCCTGCCGCATCAACGACTTGAGTATTCTCTCCAATCGTATGAGTGGCATCGCCAACATAAGCGATTCTGCCTTCGGCAACCGCAACGTCTGTGTTCGGCAGCAGCTCACCTGTATATACGTTGACAAGTGTCCCGTTTTTTACGACTAAATCAGCTTTTTTTGTACCGAGTGCTACTTCTGCCAATGTACGGCTGACTTCGGGCAGTTTTTTTCTCTGTGTGTGGCTCATCTTCAAGTTTCGCTCCCTTATAAGGTAATAGTCCTGCTCATATTTTTTCATTGAATCTGCAGAAAAGCAAGAAAGACCGCCCATGGGTATAGAGACCCCGTTGGGACAGTCTTTTCATTCATAGCATTTGTTACGCTTTTTGAGAATCTACCTTTTCAATAACTTTATCGATCAGACCATATTCTTTTGCTTCGGCTGCACTCATGAAGTTGTCACGGTCGGTGTCTCTTTCGATTTTTTCTATTGGCTGACCTGTACGTTCTGCGAGAATACCATTAAGCTTGTCACGCATCTTGAGAATGCGACGAGCACGAATCTCAATGTCGGATGCTTGACCTTCAGCTCCGCCGAGCGGTTGGTGAATCATGATCTCACTGTTAGGCAATGCATAACGTTTGCCAGGTGCGCCTGCATTTAAGAGGAAAGCTCCCATAGATGCCGCCAATCCTACACAAATTGTAGAGACATCAGATTTAATGAATTGCATCGTATCGTAAATGGCCATACCGGCTGTAATGGAGCCGCCTGGGCTGTTAATGTAAAGAGAAATGTCTTTGGTAGGATCTTCAGCATCCAGGAACAGCATTTGAGCGATGATGGAGTTAGCGACAACGTCATTTACTTGGGAACCCAGGAAAATAATCCGGTCCTTCAGCAGTCTGGAGTAAATGTCATAGGAACGCTCCCCGCGGTTACTTTGTTCAACGACCATAGGAATATAACTCACCGATAAAACCTCCTTATTTTAGATCAATCAATTTCATAATTGACGGAATCGAGTGATATTAACCTCATGATAAACAATTTGAAACAGAAAGTCAAAGAAAGTCAAACTTTGTGTAATAAAAAAGTCCATTCAATATAATCGTGGACAATTGGGTAAATCTATAATAAGGATATTTTAAATTAAAATGGCGCGCCCGCGAGGAATCGAACCTCGATCTCAGGCTCCGGAGGCCTACGTCATATCCATTGGACCACGGGCGCAAATTAGCGTAGCAAAAATGATTATATGGCATCCAGAGTTAAAAAGCAAGTAGACAAGCCTTATTTTATTATGAAATTTATTACATTCTGTATTCTTGGTATAAGTGGAAGAAAGATTGTGAATTATACGGACGTTAGGCTTGCAACAGGCACAAAAATTGGTTAAAATATCAGTGGGACTTAAAAAGTTAACCCGGGACATTTTAGGACCAAAGAGAAGTGGAGAGAAGATGAAGCTTGCAGGAGTGGAAAGCATGAGAATGATTTTAGAAATGCAAAAGCAGCTTCTTCCTGATCTCATGGAAATTCTCAAGAAGAGGTATACCATACTTCACCAGATCTTGCTATCTGATGTCATTGGTCGTAGAACGCTGGCTGTATCACTGAATATGACCGAGCGTGTGCTAAGGGCCGAGACAGATCTCTTGAAGGCTCAAGGTCTGATTGAGATCGAGAATGTAGGCATGAGAGTCAGTGAATCTGGCAGAAAGCTGCTGGATGAGCTGGAGCCTGTAGTGAAGGAAATCTTCGGTCTAGCCAATTTGGAAGAGAAGATCCGCACTGCCTATGGACTTTGTAAAGTTGTTGTAGTTCCTGGTGATAGCGAGACATCGCCTCTCACCAAGAAGGAATTAGGACGAGCAGGGGCCAAGGCGTTGTTAAGTGTTATGAGTGGTAATGATGTAGTAGCGGTTACCGGAGGTACGACACTTGCTGAGGTTGCGGAACACCTTACTCCTCCAAATGTATCACTCAAACAGAGCTGGTTCGTTCCCGCGCGGGGCGGATTAGGTGAGAGCTTGGAGATTCAGGCGAATACGATTGCTTCCGGTATGGCCAAGCGGGTAGGTGCAGGCTATCGATTGCTGCATGTACCAGATTTACTAGGTAAGGAAGCATATGAATCTCTTGTGCACGATCCGAACATACATGACATTGTTGAAATGATCAGAGGGGCTCGGATTGTAATCCATGGTATCGGTGATGCGATGGAAATGGCACGTAGACGCAAGCTTGAAGACTCAGTAGTGGAAGAATTGCAGAATCAAGGCGCCCTCGCGGAATCATATGGATACTATTTTGATAATAATGGCGTTGTGGTTCACAAAATGCTGACTCTGGGGCTGAGATTGGAAGACATTATGAGAACGGACCATGTAGTCGGGATTGCAGGCGGCAAGAGTAAAGCTAAAGCTATTCATGCCGTGCTGAAGTTTGGACAGGAAGACGTTCTTGTAACTGATGAAGCTGCAGCAGAAGAAATAGTGAGGCAATTGGAACAGAATCCGGGACAACAGGTTGGATCATGAACTATTGTTTACTCATGGCGAGCTTAATAGCTTGTCTTGATTAATAAAAAAAAGAACACTGGGAGGATCTATTCAATGAGTGTAAAAGTAGGTATTAATGGTTTTGGACGTATTGGTCGTCTTGCTTTCCGTCGTATTCAAAATGTGGAAGGTATCGAAGTAGTAGCAATCAATGACTTGACTGACGCTAAAATGTTGGCGCATCTGTTGAAATATGATACAACTCAAGGCAAATTCGATGGTGAAGTAGAAGTACATGATGGTTTCTTCAAAGTTAACGGCAAAGATGTTAAAGTTCTTGCTAACCGTAACCCTGAAGAATTGCCTTGGGGCGAGCTTGGCGTAGACATCGTTCTTGAGTGCACAGGCTTCTTCACAACTAAAGAAAAAGCTGAGCTTCACCTTAAAGGTGGCGCTAAGAAAGTTGTTATCTCCGCACCAGCTACTGGCGACATGAAAACTGTTGTTTACAACGTTAACCATGAAATCCTTGATGGTTCTGAAACAGTTATCTCCGGTGCTTCTTGTACTACTAACTGCTTGGCTCCTATGGCTAAAGCTCTTAACGACAACTTCGGTATCATTGAAGGTTTGATGACTACAATCCATGCTTACACTGGCGACCAAAACACACTTGACGCTCCACATGCTAAAGGTGACTTCCGTCGTGCTCGTGCAGCTGCTGAGAACATCATTCCTAACACTACTGGTGCTGCTAAAGCAATCGGTCTTGTTATCCCTGCACTGCAAGGTAAATTGGATGGTGCGGCTCAACGTGTTCCAGTTGCAACTGGTTCCTTGACTGAGCTCGTAACTGTTCTTGATAAGAAAGTAACTGCTGAAGAAGTTAACGCTGTTATGAAAGCTGCTTCCGATCCAGAAACATATGGCTACACTGAAGACGAAATCGTATCTTCCGATATCAAAGGTTTGACTTTCGGTTCCCTGTTCGATGCTACTCAAACTAAAGTATTGACTGTTGGCGACAAACAACTGGTTAAAACAGTTTCATGGTATGACAATGAAATGTCCTACACTGCTCAATTGGTACGTACTTTGGAATACTTCGCTAAAAAAGTTAAGTAATAAGGTTTAATTGTATACAGAACCCAAAGAGGAGCAACCTTGTTGAGAGGACTCCTCTTTGGTTCATAGGTTAACAGTTAATTTTTAAAAGTTTAAATTTGTTTTTATACGACATTCACACACACATATTTAAATTATAGAGATATTTAGAAGCAACACCGCTTAGGAGAGAAATCAGAGCATATTTGTGGCTGCGCTGCTGTAGCCCTGATAAGGAACACTGCTGCGCATACCTATGGGAGGAACGTGGAGATGAACAAGAAGAGTGTACGTGATATAGAAGTAACTGGACAACGCGTGTTTGTACGTGTGGACTTTAATGTACCTATGCAAGATGGACAAATTACTGACGATACTCGTATTCGTGAAACTTTGCCAACAATTAAGTACCTGATTGAAAATGGCGCAAAAGTAATCCTTGCGAGCCATTTGGGTCGTCCAAAAGGTCAAGTTAACGAATCTATGCGTTTGACAAAGGCTGCTGAGCGTCTTGCTGAGCTGCTTGGCAAACCTGTAGCTAAAGCTGACGAAGCAATCGGTGAAGAAGCTAAATCGAAAGTAGCTGCATTGAACAACGGTGATGTGTTGGTACTTGAAAACGTACGTTTCTATCCAGGCGAAGAAAAGAACGATCCAGAGCTGGCAAAACAATTTGCAGAGCTTGCTGATCTGTTCGTAAATGATGCATTTGGCGCTGCACACCGTGCGCATGCTTCCACTGAAGGTATTGCACACTATTTGCCAGCTGTATCCGGTCTTTTGATGGAAAAGGAATTGTCCGTTCTTGGTAAAGCATTGTCCAATCCGGATCGTCCTTTCACGGCAATCATTGGCGGCTCCAAAGTGAAAGACAAGATCGACGTTATCGATAACCTGCTTAACATTGCAGATAATGTATTGATTGGTGGCGGTCTTGCTTATACTTTCTTCAAGGCTCAAGGGCATGAAATCGGTAAATCATTGCTTGATGACAGCAAGCTTGACGTAGCTCTTGAATTTATCGAAAAAGCTAAAAAACTTGGCAAAAACTTCGTACTGCCAGTGGATGTCATTGCTGCTGATGATTTCAGTGCTGATGCAAACCATAAAGCTGTAGATGTGGATGGCATACCTGCAGAGTGGGAAGGCCTTGATATCGGACCTAAGACTCGTGCAATCTATGCGGATATCATCAAAGACTCGAAATTGGTAGTATGGAACGGGCCTATGGGCGTGTTCGAAATCGATGTTTTTGCCAATGGTACAAAAGAAGTAGCAGAAGCTTGTGCGAAAACCGAAGGCTATACAATTATCGGTGGCGGCGACTCTGCTGCAGCTACTGAGAAATTTAACCTTGCTGCTGAGATGGACCACATCTCCACTGGTGGCGGTGCTTCCCTCGAATTCATGGAAGGTAAGGCACTTCCAGGCGTTGTGGCTCTAAACGATAAATAAGAAACAATGAATCTGTAATGAAAAAGGAGTGTACCGCATGAGAACACCGATCATTGCCGGGAACTGGAAAATGTTCAAAACGGTCTCTGAAGCAAAAGCTTTCTTCGAAGCGGTAAAAGGGAAAGCGGAAGTAGCAGGAGTTGAGAGCGTAATTTGCGCTCCGTTCACTAACCTTCCTGCATTGGTAGAGGCCGCTAAAGGCACGTCGATCAAAATCGGCGCCCAAAATCTGCATTTCGAAGATGAAGGTGCATTCACTGGTGAAATTAGCGGTGGAATGCTGAAAGAGCTTGGCGTAGATTATGTCATTATTGGACATTCCGAGCGTCGCGCTTATTTTGGAGAAACTGATGAAATTGTAAGTAAAAAAGTGCATGCAGCATTTAAGCATGGCTTGACCCCAATCCCTTGTGTTGGTGAAAAGCTTGAAGAACGTGAAGCTGGACAAACTAAAGATGTTGTTAAAGTGCAAACTGAAGCAGCACTTAAAGGATTGTCCGCTGACCAGGCTACACAGGTCGTTATTGCTTACGAACCGATCTGGGCAATTGGCACAGGCAAATCTTCCACTTCTGAGGATGCTAACGAAGTTATTTCTTACATCCGCAGCATCGTTAAAGACCTGTACAATGATGAAGTAGCAGGCAAAATTCGCATTCAATACGGCGGCAGCGTGAAGCCAGAGAATGTGAAAGAATATATGGGCCAAAGCGACATCGATGGCGCGCTCGTAGGTGGCGCTAGTCTGCAACCGGCATCTTATATTCAATTGGTCGAGGGGGCTAAGTAAGATGACAGCTCCTAAACCAGTAGCATTGATCATCATGGACGGCTTTGGACTTCGGAATACGGTTGAAGGTAATGCAGTAGCTCAGGCTAACAAGCCTAACTACGACCGTTACTTGAAGCAATATCCGAATACCACTTTGACAGCTTGCGGCGAAGCAGTAGGCTTGCCAGAAGGTCAAATGGGTAACTCCGAAGTGGGTCACTTAAACATCGGCGCAGGACGTATCGTATATCAAGATTTGACCCGGATCTCTAAATCGATTCGTGATGGAGAGTTTTTTGATAACGAAACATTGGTTGGCGCTGTTCGCAGTGCGAAATCTCAAGGCAAGAAATTGCATTTGTATGGACTTTTGTCAGATGGCGGCGTACACAGCCACATCGAGCACTTGTTCGCTATGCTCGACCTCGCTAAGAAGGAAGATATGCACGAAGTATACATTCATGCATTCCTTGATGGCCGCGACGTAGCTCCGGATAGCGCAAAAGGATTCTTGGAGCGTCTTATCGCAAAAATCGAAGAGGTTGGCGTGGGTAAGATCGCAACAGTTCAAGGTCGTTATTATGCAATGGACCGCGACAAACGCTGGGAGCGCGTAGAGAAATCTTATCGTGCTATGGTTTACGGCGAAGGTCCTAAGTATACTGATCCGCTTAAGGCTGTTACTGAATCTTACGAGAAGTCGGTATTTGACGAGTTCGTAATGCCTACAGTTATTGTGGATGACAAGGATCAACCGGTAGCTTTGGTAGAATCCGGCGATTCCGTCGTGTTCCTGAACTTCCGTCCTGACCGTGCTATCCAATTGTCTAACGTATTCACAAACAAGGATTTCCAAGGCTTTGACCGTGGACCTAAATTCCCTGAGGGTCTGCATTTTGTATGCTTGACACTGTTTGCTGAAACGGTACAAGGATACGTAGCTTATTCTCCTAAAAATCTCGACAATACGTTTGGTGAAGTGCTTGTACAACAAGGCAAAAAACAACTGCGTATTGCCGAAACGGAGAAATATCCTCACGTAACGTTCTTCTTCAGCGGTGGTCGTGACGTAGAGCTTCCTGGCGAGACTCGAATCCTGATCAATTCGCCAAAGGTTGCAACTTATGACCTTAAACCGGAAATGAGTGCTTATGAAGTGGCTGAGGCTTGTGTGAAGGAGATTGAAGCAGATAAACATGATGCGATCATTCTTAACTTCGCTAACCCAGACATGGTAGGACACTCCGGTATGCTGGAGCCTACGAAAAAAGCGGTTGAAGTAACGGATGAATGTGTTGGTAAAGTAGTAGATGCTGTAAAAGCAAAAGGCGGGGTTGTCATTATTATCGCCGACCACGGTAATGCAGATATGGTATTTGACGAAAATGGCCGTCCGTTCACAGCACATACAACGAATCCGGTTCCTTTCATCGTAACGGATGAGAATGTTGTTCTTCGTCAAGGTGGAATCCTCGCGGATGTGGCTCCAACCCTTCTTGATTTGATGGGCTTGCCTCAACCTGAGGAAATGACAGGACAATCGATGATTGTCAGTCGTAAAGCTTAACACTGTTAATACAATAGGGTAATTTGCCCTGAACATAACTGTTGTAATATAATGAACAAACCAATCCATAATAAGGAGACTATACAAAATGACTATTATTTCTGACGTATACGCACGCGAAGTCCTTGACTCTCGTGGTAACCCTACAGTAGAAGTTGAAGTATATCTTGAATCCGGTGCTATCGGACGCGCAATCGTTCCTTCCGGTGCTTCCACTGGTGCGCATGAAGCTGTTGAGCTTCGTGATGGCGACAAATCCCGTTACCTTGGTAAAGGTGTATTGAAAGCTGTTGAAAACGTAAACGAACTTATCGCTCCAGAAGTAATCGGTATGGACGCTCTTGACCAACTCGGCATCGACAAATTGATGATTGCTTTGGACGGAACTCCTAACAAAGGTAAACTGGGTGCGAATGCAATTCTTGCTGTATCCATGGCAGTAGCTCGCGCAGCTGCTGACGCTTTGGATCTTCCATTGTATGTATACCTTGGCGGATTCAACGCAAAAGCTCTTCCAGTACCAATGATGAACATCATCAACGGTGGTGAGCATGCTGACAACAACATTGACGTTCAAGAGTTCATGGTTCTTCCTGTAGGAGCACCAAGCTTCAAGGAAGCTCTTCGTGTTGGAGCAGAAATCTTCCACAACTTAAAGTCCGTATTGAATGCCAAAGGTCTAAGCACAGCTGTAGGTGACGAAGGTGGTTTCGCGCCAAACCTTGGTTCAAATGAAGAAGCAATCACTACAATTATCGAAGCAATCGAAAAAGCTGGTTACAAACCAGGTGTTGACGTATTCTTAGGTATGGACGTTGCTTCCACTGAGTTCTACAAAGACGGTAAATACACACTTGCTGGCGAAGGTAAATCTTACACTTCCGCAGAGTATGTTGACCTACTTGCTTCATGGGTTGATAAATACCCAATCATTACTATCGAAGATGGTATGTCCGAAGACGACTGGGAAGGTTGGAAATTGCTTACTGAAAAATTGGGCGATAAAGTTCAATTGGTTGGTGACGATTTGTTCGTTACTAACACTGAGCGTCTTGCAACAGGTATCGAAAAAGGTATCGGTAACTCCATCTTGGTTAAAGTTAACCAAATCGGTACATTGACTGAAACTTTTGATGCAATCGAAATGGCTAAACGTGCTGGTTACACAGCTGTTATCTCCCACCGTTCCGGTGAATCCGAAGATAGCACAATCGCTGATATCGCGGTTGCAACTAACGCTGGTCAAATCAAAACGGGTGCACCTTCCCGTACTGACCGTATCGCGAAGTACAACCAATTGCTTCGTATCGAAGACCAATTGGGCGAGCTTGCTCAATACAACGGCTTGAAATCCTTCTACAACCTGAAGAGATAATTAGCCTTACACAGTAAGTCCCTAGTTATTCCCATTGAGTAATGACACGTCAAGGCTCCATGCCCGTTAAGGGGATGGAGCCTTATTATGTTCATTTTTAAACTAGTAGTATGGAATTACTCCGAAATTACTTTAATGAACTTTTAGCCGCCGTTTGTTATAAGGGATCATTGACTGGTCAGTTTATATAATTGCTGTAGAAGTTGCGATAACTAGATTATATTTAATAATAAAACTATTTATGGTTTGAAAAGCCCCTTGTTCAATAAAACATACTCGATATCTTGTTAGGAGCTTATGTGAAGTTGTTATATTTCGTGCAATCCGACTTGAACGATTTTAGTCTGTTGTGGTAAAGAAAAGTTTATCGCATTATAACGTTAAAGAGCAGGTTATCACCATGGCTAGTATCATGGCAAAACAAGATCATTTTTGACCATTTAAATGTTCTAATCATGTCATGAATGTTAATAAACAGTGGATAGAAAGAATGATGGATTTGCCATAAAGACCTTTGCAACCGTTCTTATAGACACCACTCAATCTAAAGTACAACGCTTATATGCATCGACATAATAAAGACGTTCTAAGAGACTGACTAGATATTTCTATTTGTCATTCAAACATAGGGATCCAAAAAAATGTATGATTGACATATTCAAGCTTCACTCACTGTGTCTCTTATAAAGATTATGAAATTAGATAGGGCATGGGAAGTGGTCACTATTCATACAATAGTGTTTGATAGAAGTCAACATAAAAAATGAAGGCCTAAATTAAAGTTGCTCTCGTAAAATTTTTCTTGCACGATGTAGATTTTGCTTCACTGCCCCTTCGCTTATCCCAGTTATTTTAGAAATTTCTTTATAACTTAGTTGCATTATACTTCGGTAATAAATGGTCTTTCTGAGATTTAAGGGCAATAGTGAAATGTAATAAAGTATATTTTTTATTTTTACATACTCTATAATTGGATTACTGACATAGAAATTGTGAATTACATCGTCAATGTTTAGGTTATTTTTATTATATTTGTGTTTTCTTAGATAATTTAAGGCCAAATTTTTAGTTAAAATATATATCCAGGAATTTAGTTTACTATTATAAATATGAGTTAAATCTTTATTGATTACTCTCAAAAAAGCCTCTTGTAAGATATCCTCCGTAGAAAAGTGATTTCGTACAATGGAATACACTAGTTTATAGTGACATTTTATATATAGATTGTATATTGAAGTCTGCTTTTCTGAATTTAATTGACAAAAGTTTTCTAGTTCCTCTTTAGAATATAATGATTTATTACTCATTTTTGTCTAAATCCCTTCTTAACAAAATCTTGTAATATTTAAGTTCTAGCAAGTAGAAAGTTAAACTTACTATTTAGTTTGAATGTTGGATTTTCCAATCATTTATTTAGTAAGTTATCAGATAAAAGCTCTTGTCCCTTTTGTTCAATAGAAGCTAACCCTTCATCTAAAGATATATTCCCTTGATAAACCTCATTGATTTTGCTGCTTGCAAATGAGTTGAATAATTCAAAAAAGTCACTAGATATATTTAATGACTTCTTTGAGACATAGGGATTTATTTTCAGCCTATAAAAAGCATCTAGGTTGTGTTGCTCATCCGGTAATGAGTTTCTTCGCGCTGGTAAACTATTGTTTAAAGTTGATTTTAATGTTACCCTTGTGAATTCTTCGCTATTAATATATTTAATAACTTCCCATGCCGCCTGTAGATTGGTTGATTTCGAATTAATAGCTAGAACGTACTGAATCCATATAGAATCTTCACTACTAAATACATTGTCATTTGAAGGTAAGGTTACGATATCCCAGTTTGGAGCTGATTCAGGATTAAGTTCTTCAACTAGTTTTAAATCATTCATAAAATAATGTCCTTCAATTGTCATTGCCACTTCATTGGTAATAAACGGGTTAGCAAGTAAGTGATCCTGATATGTCATTCCTGGCTTCAGTTGATCTTTTTCTGTAGATTGGTAAATTGAATTTGTTTGATAAGCAGCGAGTACAAATTCAAAAACGTCCTTCCAGCCCGAAGTATTTATATTTATTTTTTTATTCTGTACATCTAAATATTTCAAGTTGTTATTTGACCCAATATTAAGAGCAAGTTGGAACAGAGTATTATTATTTGAACCGAATTGAATTCCGTAGGATGAGGTACCATTAGGAGAGAATCTCTGGGCAAGTGACATTAACTCTTTCCAACTCATGGTGTCTGTGGGATAAGGTATTTGGTAATTATCGAATAAATCTTTGTTATAATAAACTGCCATTCCATAGAAGTTAGGTGTTAATCCATATAACTCACCCGATCCAATAGAACGAATGTAATCGGTAATTGCAGGGAGCATATTATCAATATCAAAGTTATCTTGTGTAATAATTCGATCCAAGTTATATAATTGACCAAGATTCCCGTACCGTTCAAGCTGTTCAGGAAATAGAAAAAGAATATCTGGTTGTTTTTCATCAATGATTTTGTCATATGCAAGCTGAATTTCTTCACTATTAGCGAGATTTGGTGTATTGGGAAATGGAATCACTTCAAACTCAACGTTTGGATATTTTGCACTTAATAATGAACCGTAATTAGTAAAAAATGAGGACTCACTCTCATATAGTACTTTAATTATATGCTTTTCCTCTTTGTTAAAATTCATTAGGTCATTCCCATCTTTACTGCATCCAAAAGTGACTAATAAAAATAAAATCATGCTGACGCTTATTATGTTTTTTTTCATTTCGTTTTCCCACCTTCGTAAGTATCCTTAACTAAATTAACAAACAGTATTCGCACTATGATAATTTTTTGCTTGTAAGTTAAACATCTTTGCATAATATCCATCTAATGATAGAAGTTCATTATGATTTCCTTGTTCTACAATTTTCCCCTGTCTCATTACCAGAATAAGATCTGCATCTATGCAACTACTTAAACGATGGGAAATTATAATTGTAGTTTTACCGTTGGATAGCTCTGTAAATTTTTTATACAAAGACGCCTCGGCAAATGGATCTAAAGAAGCAGCAGGTTCATCTAGTATGATAAGTTCTGAGGAACGAAAAAAGGCGCGACTAATCGCCATTTTTTGCCACTGACCTCCTGAAAGTTCTGTGCCTCCATTAAAACTACGACCTAACTGAGTTTCGTATTTAATTGGAAATTGATTGATAAAAGAGAAGGAGTCTCCTTTAATAGATGCATCAATTATTTTATTTTTATCATCAATATTTCTTACATCACCGAAGGCTATGTTTTCATTTACTGTTAATTCGTATTTACAAAAGTCCTGAAAAACTGTACTTACGTGGTTGAATATTTTACTTGAGGGTATATTCCTTAATTCTGTTTCGCCGTAGTAAATACTCCCATTATATGTACGGTAAAATCCCAATAAGCATTTTACAAGGGTGCTCTTACCGGCTCCATTATCTCCAACGATAGCAACTTTCTCACCCGGATGAATTCTGAATGAAATATGGTCTAGAATGGGAGGACCATTTGTATCATAGTAAAAATTTAAATTATCTACAAATATACCATTTCCTATTAGGTCACTTTCGTCAGTCTTAATATTTGTATTGTTATCTACTGCTAGTTCATCAGAGAATTCTAAAAATTGTATAAGTTCTTGGATTGATAATGAATTTGCATATAAAGATGAAATAGAGTAAGAAAGTGTGACTAAAATACCCTGAATTGATATGAAAGCTTGAGAAATAGCTGTATAATCACCGATAGTTAAGTTGCTTTTTGCTCCTATCCAAATGATAAATCCTAAATTTAAAGCAATAAGTACAGCAGTAAGGACCTCAAGGCCAGTCCTAAAATAAGAGTTATAAATATCAAATGAAAATTTCCTATTAGTATATTTCTGATATACTATTTTCCACCTATTTATTAAATAATCTTGCAACTGGAATGCTCTTATTTCTTTAGCGCTCTCCCGGCCTTTAAGTAAATTTAGGAAGTAGTTAATTAGTCTGGATAACTGTGTAGTTTCCCTATTTAAATTATGATTTAGTTTACTAATTTTGATATTAATTACTAAAGGTAGAAATGCAAATATTATGATTGAAATACTTGTTAACCAATGAATAGTTGATATTATCCCAATTAAAGTTGAGAGAATTAATATATTTTGCAGTACTATTAATGGTCCGTTAAACATTTCAACTACTCTTTGGCTTTGTCCAGAAGATACACGTAGTAATTGGTCATAGAAATCACTTTTCTCATAATGCATTATTGGAATTGATGAAGTTTTAGTGATAATTCTCTCCTCGGTAACGAAGGTGATTTTATTTTGCATTTTAATATTATTTATTCTGTCTAAAGAGATTAATACATGACCAATGATTAGTAGTAAGGTTTGTATAGCTAAATATTGCATTGCGTAATCAAAATTTGCCCTATGTTGTAATATTTCACTAATAGAGTCTACCATTTTTTTTGTGATTATTAATTGAATACTAGGAATTAGAGCATGTATTATTTTTAGACATATTGAGAATATGATCTCTATGCGTACTACACTCCAATAATATGCAATAAATCTAATTGAAGTTTTTAAAATTAATATAGTCTTAGAAAAACTGGATATCATATATAAATTTCCACCTTATTAATCTATATAATATATCGCTGATAAACAATAAGTTTACCAGCGACATATTTATCCCCACATACTATATTGTAAAACTACCAAAATAGGTCTTCTAGCAAGTGCCTGTTGTGCAACTTTTATCAGGTGTACTTTTAGCAAAACGGTTTCTTCCGCTTGATAATGAAGTGCCTGAATCAATTGGACTCTCACAACCACAGCATGTGTACTGCTCCCAATCACAATACTTATAACTAGAGTCAGTAGGATCAGTTGTGCAATTAGAGTAATAAGTGCATGTTTTCTTTGTTAAGGCGAATGTAGTAATCAATTTTAAAACCTCCTTAGATTTTTTTGTGGGGATATTTGGAGTAAATCTTGAAGTTACACTCTTTATATACAACAATTATTTTTGTCAAAATGTTACATGTTTTGGAATATAATATAAAATTTTTATCATATAACTTTTTATCTAATATATGTGTTTAATATATTAAATTGATGAAATGAAATTTTTTGAGGAGTTGGTCATATGACATTAATACTTTTTATTAGAATTTTTTTAGCGACACTAATGATTTGTACAGGACTTTTAAAGATTGCTTCTTATAAATCGTTTAAGACTACTGTTTTGTTACTCATACAGCGTGAAAGATTAGGTCAATTCGGAGCAATATTAATTATTTCATTAGAAATAGCGTGTGGTATTTTGTTGTTTATGGACAAGTTTACTGTGTTTGGGAACTTAATCTTAGTTTTATTGAATGCTACATTCATTTGGTCTGTTTGGAAGGCAAGTAAATTAAATATAAAAGTTACATGTAATTGTTTCGGAGGTTGGATTCCTGAAGAACTTGGTAAATCAACATTGTTTAGAATTATTCCTCTCCTCATCATTTCGATAACAATGTTTTTATGGAATGATAGGATTACGATGTCAAATTTATATGAGATTATCTTATCAATTCTTTTTAGCATTTCTTTGATCGGTGTATATGCTATGGGTAAATCATTTAAAGATTACTATAACGTTGAAAGTGGGAGGTAATTATGATAGTATTTGGACAAATTATTGAGCTTATTCAATGGATAATAATAATAATTCTATTGTTTTTCATGTCATATGTTTTTAGAAAAAGTTATGAAGCTATTTCAGCAAATATGAAAAGTGAAGCTAAAAATAGTACTACTGTGGAGATTGGTTCAATATTTCCTTATCTCAGGTTAAGAACAATAACAGATAAAATAATAGACTTACATACTTTTAAATTCTCAGGTTCAATTATATTATTTAGTATGCATGGTTGTAGTGGATGCGAAAAATTGTATCCTCATATGAACTCGATTAATGATGAGTTTTCTTCTTTTCAGGTAGTATCTGTAATGATATCGCCATTGAAGAATCTATATAGTAAAAAAGAAAAATATGATCTGAAGTTACCAATCCATCATGTTGAGCTTGGAGAGATGCATAAATATGGGACTCGTACTTTCCCTTATTGCTATATTTTATCTAGTACTGGAGAGGTAATTAATAAAGGAATAATTCAAGATAAAGGAGGGATTTACCAATTACTTCAGAAAAGTGATAGTAATATTAATGCAATTGGATAAGTTAAGCAAGACAAAATCAGAGCCATGTTTTTTGGTTATAAATTTATTAATTATTGAAAAGATAACGTTGTTTCCCATCGTTTCGGTGAATCCGAAGATAGCACAATCGCTGATATCGCGGTTGCAACTAACGCTGGTCAAATCAAAACGGGTGCACCTTCCCGTACTGACCGTATCGCGAAGTACAACCAATTGCTTCGTATCGAAGACCAATTGGGCGAGCTTGCTCAATACAACGGCTTGAAATCCTTCTACAACCTGAAGAGATAAT
>RCUF01000346.1_pt1 | contig 17184 bp, 13 predicted proteins | sample 2166311 | NCBI WGS metagenome assembly RCUF01 (sample SAMN09932608, study PRJNA488358) | compost metagenome | feature: garden; material: soil; isolation source: compost soil in 4-hydroxybenzonitrile-enriched culture | place: Germany: Experimental Botanical Garden Goettingen | collected 2016-01-27
TTCCTTGCACCGCTAGTTCTAGTTTTGACAGTATACCTACTTTTGGGACAGCCCCTTATTGTTATACGTGGTATAATAGTAATCTAATAAAGCTATAGACGGGGTGTTGGCAGCAATGGCATTACACATAGTGCTCGTAGAACCGGAAATTCCGGCGAATACAGGAAACATTGCAAGAACATGTGCGGCGACAGGAATACATTTACATTTGGTTCGTCCGCTTGGATTTCGTACAGATGATAGAACATTGAAGCGCGCTGGACTTGATTATTGGTATGCGGTTCATATTGAATATCATGATTCTTTTCAGGAGGTTGAAGAGAAGTACAAAGGCAGCCGCTTTTTCCTTGCAACGACGAAAGCAAAAAAACGGTATACAGATTTCCAATTTCAAGATGGTGACTTCTTTGTGTTTGGTAAAGAGACAAAGGGATTGTCGCCGGAAATACTGCAGTCACATCCGGAGACATTAATGCGGATGCCAATGACAGATAAAGTCAGATCCCTTAACCTGTCTAATTCGGCTGCGATCATAGGATATGAAGCGCTGCGTCAGCTTGATTTTCCAGGAATGGGGTAGGCTAGAAAATAAAAGTTTGATGAAATTATTAAAATTGTCGAATTGTAGAAGGAATCCTGAAAAGAATGGCGAATAAAACAAATGAGTAAGTAGGTATTTCGCTCTATTTTTACATATTATTTTTCAGGAGAGGTGTACATCATTATGAAACCTGCTGGCGTAGTCCGTAAAGTTGATCAATTGGGGAGAATTGTTTTGCCCAAATCGCTGCGGAAAAGATATCAAATGAACGAAGGAGATCCTGTTGAAATTTTAGTTCAAGGGGATCATATTATTCTGGAAAGATATCGTCCGAAGTGTGTGTTCTGTGGTTCCATGGAGCAAGTAAATGAGTTCAAGGAACGTTCCATTTGTAACCAATGTCTTATTGAGATGAATCGTCTGGTTTAATTTTTTCAAGCGTTTGAAATAAGCGTTTAAATAAATAAGCTTCCCAAATGGGAAGCTTATTTATTATTTACAGGCCTTTTGTTTTATCATCATTGTAGGATGAAGTGAGGATACCGCATAGAAACATAGCCAGCACCAAAGTGATAATCCAGAATGTTAGTGAAAATGACAAAGGTGAACACCTCCAACCTTCACGTTGAACTATTGATCTTATTATACCCGCCTATAGAATAAAAATAAATCAAAATTATGACATTTTTCATAGATGAAATTGAAAGATGCTATTTATTTAAAAAATAAAAAATGGGTCGGTACTGGACGAAGCTGTCCATCCGAAGGTGAATTGATTACTTTTCCATTAAAGATCAATGAAGAGGAACCGCCGCCGTCTAAATTATAGGCATCCTGTACACCCATGTTAAACAGCTTGTTTTGAAGCTCCGCAAGTGTTGCTCCTGAGCCTCCCTTTTCATCGTAACCATCAACAACGAGAATGATGAGCTGATCATCCTTGTAATTTCCGATGACTGTGCGTGGTGCGCGCAGTGGTGATACTTGCCACTTCAACGGGAGGGCAGTTCTTACCCCGTTTTGCATCAGGATGGGGACAAAGGAAGCGCCAAATGACGGGTTAAGCTTATCCAGAGCGGCTTGACTCTGAAATTTTCCGCCGACCAGCTGTCCGGTCTTGTTCATTCCTACAAAAAACAGATCTTTAAAGGTTGGTTCAAACCCTGTTAAATATTTTCCATTAAGTATCGTTGTACTGAGAGGGTATCGTTTTCCTTTGGAGTCAGCAAAACCCCCAGCATTAATTCCCGCAACCGCTCCATATCGGTTCACCGCCTGAAGTGTAGTCTCAGCACCGCCCAGTTTGTCTTTTCCGAGTGTCATTTTCATAGCATCAGGTGATTTAAGCTTGACCTTCATCGCATATCCCTTGTATGTTCCGGGATTGATCTTGTACAGCTCAATGCGTACCTTATCGCTCTGCAGGGTCCCGAAGGGAGAACCCAGCTTACTAGTAATTCGGCGGTTATAAATAGTCTCTGGACGTGAAGCTGTCGTTTGGGCTGTCTTAAGGATAGTAGACATCGTTGCAGTCGTCTTGTGATATAGCTCTGTCGAATTCTGAATTGCTGATGTTGTTGTCTCCGCGTTTACACGGGCTTGATCCAGACTTTTTGCGACTTGAGTGGTTGTTGATGTTATCTCGATATTGGGAGCAAGCAGATCAGGCTCCCTCTGCCAATCAATTCCAGTTCCGCTAATGAGCAGAGCAATCAGTAATCCAAGCAAGGGACCTGTGGCCAGAAGAAAGTAGCGATTAATAGATTTATTATATGTCATCACTTTAACAGATCCATTTGTTTCTGAAGCTGGGCCAGTTGTTTTTTGACCTCGCTTAGTTGTGAGTATAGCTTATTGCTGTTATCGCTTTTATCGCTACTATTATCTTTAGTAAATTCGAGCAGTTCGTTGAAGGATTCGACTTTGCTTTGAAGGTCCTTTACTTGAGCAGATAGGGCTGATAGCTGTGAAGTATAGTCTTTTTGCATGGCTGTAACGCGGATCTGCCAGGATGCGTCCAGCTGCTCCAGCATCGATCTTTTCAAGTAATTACTATATAAGTAGGCTGAAGTTATTCCTACTGCAATGAGCAGGAACCAAGTCAGTAGAACCACTTTTACAGAAGGACGCTTGTTTCGCCTATTTGGTATTGAATCCGTGCTTGAAACAGGGTTGGGTTGATAAGACATGAGATCACCTCGTAAGCTGTAAAATTACCAGTCTACATTCTATCATGGGGTTCAAAATATGGCAAAAAACGATAGATTTCTTCGTGTGATAGAGTTCAGGTTATAAGTTGTAGCAAAAGTTTGTCCTGAGATACAATCACAGTATTCATCAATATTGCACTGGAGGTGACAGGATGGAGGTATGGGGCAGTCGATTGGAGTGTACGGGAGACATTATTTCTTTTGCAGGAAAAAACGGGGATGGCGGGAATCAGCTTGATCGTGCAGAGCTTGAGAAGCTGCTGGATGGAATAGAAAGGCTGGAGAGCGAAGCCCAGGAGGATGGGGGTGCAGCGGCGGGAGGATATTTGCCGCTGCGCAAATGGCTCTCCGAGGCCTACGAGGCCATCGGAGAGCACGGGATCGGCCCGGAACGCATGCTGCTCACAGGCAGCGCCGAAGAGGCGCTGGGCCTGCTGCTGCGGGCCGTTGTGAAGCTGGGCGACGCGGTGCTGGTGGAGACACCAGCGTCGCCGGAGGCATTGGCGCTGCTGCGCGAGCGCGGCGCCGTTATCGTCCCGGTGGCATGTGACCGGGACGGGATGCTGCCGGATCACCTGCGGGAGGTGATCCGCATCGCGAAGCCGGCGTTGGTATACGTAACGCCGCAGTATAGCAATCCATCCGGCACAGTATGGAGCCGGATGCGCAGATTGGCGCTCCTCGATATTTGCGATCGGTATGGAATACCGATTGTTGAGGATGATTCCGCCGGGATTGTCCCTTTTGTTGAACCAATGGAGCCGGATTACCCCGAGTCATCTTACAAGACCAGCTCTTTATATCGACTTCGTCAGGAGGAGCAATTAACAGGTGCAAAAGTGATCGGAATTGCTTCATTTGAAAGCACCTTATGTCCTTCCAGACCGGTTTCATGGATCATTTCTGATCCCTTAATGGTCTTGGAATTATCTATAATGGAGAGTCAGAATGAGAAAGCAGTCTTAAAGAAACAACAAGATCAGGATGTTAAAAATCAACATGCACTGTATGCGCTGCTTAGCGGACGAGTTAATAGGGATACAGGAGATGGAGAAGAAATCTGTTCTTTTAGTTGGCGGAGGTTTGTGTTGAGTGTCAAGGCTTCTTATATGGCGAGAAGGACGCTCATGCTGGAGCTGCTGCAGGGAAGTGAATGGGAGGAATGTGATGTGCAATACCCGGGCGGCGGTCTATATCTTTGGGTATCGCTGCCATCGGGACTCAGCTCGGAAGCGTTAAAGCGTGCGGCCATGCTTAAGGGTGTTACGTTCATGCCGGGTTCCTTCTGTTATGCCACGTCAACAGGTATCGATAGCTTTGGTGATGGAATTATCAATGAATCGATTCGTCTGAATTATGCTGCTCAAACCGAGGACCGACTCCGCAGGGGTATGACTCTGATCGGCGAAGCGCTTTCCGAGTTCACTGCACGAAGTGGCTATTAGGCAGTCAGATCTTATTAGATGACCGCCCTTTTTTAATCTTTTTTATTTCACTTTCTGTGGTAGGTGCTATCAAATGCCAGCCTTCAATTACGCTGCTATATTGAGAGAGTGCCTCGGCGCCCTCGGAAGACAGTATATAGCGACCTCGTGATACGCGCCTGAACCAGCCGTAGTAGTCCTTTTGAAGAATGGCTGCAGCGTGACCGATACCACTCTTGTCTCGAATTTCTCTTGGAGACATTTCCTCGCCTTGCTGAAGGGCAAGAGCGACGCGAAGCGCCTTTTCACGATAAGCGGTTACGAGCTTTGTTCCATGGCTGCCACCTACGTTATAATCCCCGCTGCGCTCATTAAATTCATATAACAGCTTGGAAGCTCTCGCTTTTACGACTTTAGCAGAAGGAGCTTTTACATGGCCGCCGGGGGGACACAAAATTTCAACAAAAGGCGATTTCGTCTTAAATTGAGTTACCGTAATGAGACCTAGTCCAAGTCTGCGGCACAGATTTGTAATATCACTCCAACGCTGATTATGAGCACCCCGCTTGGTTCGATTCCGTTCAACGGCCAGATATACTTCAGAACTAAGCTTTTGTCGCTCTATCCCCTGCAAAAGAAGCGGTAAATTGAATGTTTTCTTGATTTCCACAATAAGAGGCTCGTCACTGTTATCGCGAATTCCGACGAGGTCACAGTGGCGAACTTCACCTTTTATTAAATACCCGCGCTCTTCAAAAAACTTTTTAAGCGGTGCATATAGCTCTGTTTCATGCTGAACTGCCATGACGCTCTCCTCTAACGAAAATAGTCTAATAGAGGTTGTTCAAAAAGTCATCTTCCCATGACGAAGCAAATCATGAAGCGGACTCGACATCGAATCTTGAAAACCTGACTTTTTGAACACACACTAATGCAAAAATTATATCATACTCATCGCAGGCAAGACGTTGAAAATAAGTGCAAAACATATTATTCGGGTAGGAATATTTTAAATTGAAAAATGGTCAACTTATCGCCCCTTTGCGCATAGGTATGTAATACACTTTTCTTTAATAAAATCTTTAAGAACAGCCTCTATCTAGAAGCGCTCCATTCAGTTTAATAAGGATCAAAGTACGGGGAATACATACCCCAAGCGGAGTACAGGAGGTACCGAACATGGACATTTTTCAACGTATTGCGGCTTATCAGGCGGAGAGCAACTCATTGGTGTGGAATGGAACCTTTAAAGATTATATTGAACTTCTTGCCAAGGACCCCTCGCCAGCGATGACAGCGCATGCCAGGGTGTATGAAATGATTGAGTCTTACGGCGTGGAAGAAGTGAACGGCCGGAAGCGGTATAAATTTTTTGAGCAGGAGATTTTTGGACTGGATCGAGCGGTAGAGAAGCTTGTGGAGGAGTATTTTCATTCAGCTGCTCGAAGACTAGATGTTCGCAAAAGAATACTGCTGCTCATGGGACCAGTCAGCGGAGGCAAATCCACGCTTGTTACGCTGCTTAAACGGGGTCTTGAGAAATTTTCCCGCACGGAAAAAGGAGCAGTCTACGCCATTTCAGGATGTCCTATGCATGAGGACCCGCTGCATCTTGTACCCCATGAGCTTCGTCCGGAGGTAGAGAATGCTCTAAACGTTCGTATCGAGGGGAATTTATGTCCTGTCTGCCAAATGAAGCTTAAAACACAATATGGCGGGGACATAGAGAAGGTTGTGGTAGAGAGAGTTCTGTTATCTGAGGAGGGGCGGATCGGGATCGGTACGTTTAGTCCGTCAGACCCTAAATCACAGGATATTGCCGACCTTACCGGAAGTATTGATTTCTCTACAATTACGGAATATGGCTCGGAATCAGACCCGAGAGCGTATCGATTTGATGGTGAGCTAAATAAGGCCAACCGTGGATTGATGGAATTTCAGGAAATGTTGAAATGCGATGAGAAGTTTCTGTGGAACCTGCTGTCACTTACGCAGGAAGGAAATTTTAAGGCAGGCAGATTTGCGTTAATTTCGGCCGATGAGTTAATTATTGCTCACACGAATGAGTCAGAGTACAAAGCGTTTATCGCGAACAAGAAAAATGAGGCGCTGCAATCGCGGATGATTGTGATGCCGATTCCTTACAACCTCAAGGTTTCTCAGGAGGAAAAGATTTATGCGAAGCTGATCGGTCAGAGCGATATGAGCCATGTTCATATAGCCCCGCATGCCCTCCGCTCGGCAGCTATTTTCTCCATCCTTACCAGGCTGAAAGAGACCAAGAAGCAAGGGGTTGATCTGGTCAAAAAAATGCGACTCTACGATGGAGAGGAAGTCGAGGGGTACAAGGATGCGGATCTGAAGGAGCTGCAGAATGAATTTCTGGAAGAAGGCATGTCCGGGGTAGACCCGAGATATGTCATTAACCGGATTTCCAGTGCTTTGATCAAGCAGGACCTTCATTGCATGGGGGCTCTGGATATTCTTCGTGCGATCAAGGATGGGCTTGATCAGCATGCTTCCATTACCAAAGAGGAGCGGGAACGCTATCTGAATTTTATTAGTATCGCTCGCAAGGAATATGATGAGCTTGCTAAGAAGGAAGTGCAGAAGGCGTTTGTGTACTCTTTTGAAGAGTCTGCCCGAACATTGTTTGAGAACTACCTCGATAATATCGAAGCCTTCTGCAACTGGACCAAGATTCGTGATCCGCTAACAGATGAGGAGATGGACCCAGACGAGCGGCTGATGCGCTCAATAGAGGAGCAGATCGGAATTTCCGAAAATGCCAAAAAGGCGTTCCGAGAAGAGATACTTATCCGAATTTCAGCTTATTCCCGTAAAGGAAAAAAGTTCGAATACAATCATCATGACCGGCTCCGCGAAGCTATTGAGAAGAAGCTGTTCACAGATCTGAAGGATATCGTCAAAATTACGACCTCAACAAAAACACCAGATGAAAATCAGCTGAAACGGATTAACGAGGTAAGCAAAAGATTGATCGATGAGCATGGATATTGCCCGGTATGTGCCAATGAGTTGTTGCGTTATGTGGGAAGCCTCCTGAACAGATAAAAGAAAACAGCCAAGACGTCAGAATGACTTATACAAAGTCTGACGCTTGGCTGTATTTTTATTATGAGTGCGTGCCTAAGTTTAAGGTTATGGAACGTCAACCCCGCGGGAGCTAATGTACAGAGTATACCATTCTTCGCGTGTGAGACGTAGTGTATCGGCATCCTTGCATGCCCGGATACGGGAAGGATTGATCGTGCCGATCACGGGCTGAATCCCTGCCGGATGTGTCATAAGCCAGGCTAACACAATAGCTTCAGGCGTAGTCCCTTTCTCCTCTGCCATCTTCTGAACAAGCTTCGCTGTTTGGATGACACTTTCGCTTTGCCCTTCGAGCGATGCTCCAGAATACAATCCACGAGCGAGCGGTCCCCACGATTGCAGCTGAATATTCTCAAGGCGGCAATATTCCAAAGTGCCGTCAGGGAAAATGTTGTTCTTCGCAGCCTCCTGATTTACGTGAATCCCAGTCTCGATGAAGCCAATCTTCAGCAGGCTCATTTCAAGCTGATTTACGATAAACGGCTCCCCGGAGTAGGCTTGAAGCAGCTTGATCTGTCCATGGTTCATATTGGATACGCCAAAATGATTCACTTTACCGGTCGACTTAAGCTTCTGGATCGCACTCGCTACCTCTTCAGGATCGACCAGGGCATCGGGGCGATGCAACAGTAAAATATCAAGGTATTCAATACCTAGACGCTTCAAAATACCATCCACACTATTTAATATATGCCCCTCGGAAAAATCGAAGAGATGCGGGTTGTTGCCTTCAGCAAAACGAATTCCACATTTGGATTGGATGATCATCTTTTCGCGCAGCTTGGGATTGTTTTTTAATACGTGACCGAAAACGGTCTCTGCTTTACCCGCTGTATAAATGTCTGCATGGTCAAACATGTTGATTCCGATCTCTAATGCAGTCTCTACAGCAGCTTGTCCTTCTTTATAATGCTCATCAGTAATCGAGCTGTTCTTATCCCAGTCTCCTCCCATTCTCATACAACCAAGAACGAGTTGACTGGCATTGATGCCGTGCTTTTGCAATGGAATCGCTTTCACGTTTGTACCCTCCTCATAATCATGATGACTTGGAATGTTTCAATTTATTATACCAAGACATGGTATGCAAAAAAAGAAGTAAACATTTCTTTGAGATCTATATGAACTGACCCGATGCCGTAGTAATTATTATTCCTGTCACGCCAACGTTGAATAGTATCGCAATATAGCAAAATTCCTGCAAAAGTACATCTTTCTCCTCTGTGGTAGTCATCTCATTTAAAATACTTGTAAAAGTGCAGGCTTTTGATCCATCATGTACAGTTCTCGGTCTGCAAATGACAAAAAACCTGCACTTTTGCAGGCTTTTCGTCAAACTTATCAGCAGTGAGCTATAATAACTGCACATTTGCAGGTTTTTCGATCACACAATCTTGCGATAATGCTTTTGTCCATCATAGGTAAAAATAGCGGTTTTTTCTTCAACGATAGTTTCGAGGTGTACAGTTTTGCCCCACAGCCGATATACGTATGGAAGGGTGCGCTCCAAATATTTCAAATCCAGCTCAATGCCCTCGTATTGGTGCTTTAACATGAGTTCGCCAGATCGCTGGTAATTTCCATTCTGAACGACAATATAGGGTGAACCGCCATTGATTCGTGAAGCTACTAGCTGATCTCTAATGTTCTCCCACGATTTGTCCGTAATGAGCCACTCTGACCCTTGCTTCTCAAATACGTAGAGATCGAGATCACGAACCAGGTCCTTCGTTAAATAACTGCGTATGAAGGAAGTGTCAGAGTCCAGCTCGCGAACCTCAAAAATCTTCTCCCTGCCCTGATCAGGGATACGACCCAAGCGGTTGCGTTCTTCTTCGGAAGGTTTATCCCAACGCCGCTCGATATCCTCAAAAATTTTCAATCCCAAATAATATGGATTAAGGCTTTGCCTGGACGGCTGAACGACAGAGGCGTTCAATTTGGCGAACTCTATTGTCTCCTCGCTCGTCAGATCGAGCTCGCGAATGATTCGTTGATGCCAGTATGAAGCCCAGCCCTCGTTCATGATTTTTGTTTCCATTTGAGGCCAGAAATAAAGCATTTCCTCTCGCAGCATACTCATAATATCCCGCTGCCAGTCCTCCAGAACCTCGGAGTATTCCTGTACGAACCAGACAATATCTTTTTCAGGCTCCGGCGGAAAGATAACAGGGGAATCGCTTGTTTTGGATATCGGTTTGCTCGCCTCATCAAGAGACCAGAGATCCGCGTATCGGCTCTGACTAAGAGGCTCCTTACCACGCACTTTAGCCATGCGAAGCTTCTCCTCAGTCTGTCTGCGTTTATCATATCGGCGGGGCTTGATCAGCTGCGGATCAACATGCTCTTGAACGGCCAGCACTGCATCGATAAAGGCTTCTACAGTATCTGCTCCATACAACAGCTCATAGTGGCTGATTCTTTCTGCGGTGGCTGACATGCTTTCGACCATGTCACGGTTAGTATTGCTGAAACGCGCATTATTTTTGAAAAAATCGCAGTGGGCGAGTACATGCGCAACGATCAGCTTGTTCTGAATGAGCGAATTGCCGTCCAGCAGAAAGGCATAGCACGGATTTGAGTTAATGACGAGTTCATATATTTTGCTCAAGCCAAAGTCATATTGCATTTTCATTTTATTGAACATTTTTCCGAAGCTCCAGTGAGAAAATCGGGTCGGCATTCCGTACGCTCCAAATGTGTAGATGATATCAGCAGGGCATATTTCATATCTCATGGGATAATAGTCCAGGCCGAAGCTGTCAGCTATTTCCATAATTTCTGCAATGGCGTATTCAAGCTTGTCATGCTCGCTGCTCATGATACTTCGCCTCCGTCCCGCTTGTGGAAAAATCGTTTTAGCGCATTATAGACTTCGCCCTTTTCTTTAATGACATAGTACATGAAGCGGTCTTGCTTCAAATTACGATAGGCGGACATTAGAGTGCTGCCACGGTTATACTGATTGACTTCACCATAGCCGAACAGATTGCAGCGTTGTAACAGCTCTCCGATTAACTTGATGCAACGCTCATTATCCGAGGTCAGATTATCTCCATCAGAGAAATGAAACGGATAAATATTGTAGCTTGAGGGCGGGTATCGGTCGTCGATGATATCCAGAGCCTTCTGATATACTGAGGAGCATATCGTTCCGCCGCTTTCACCGCGGTTGAAAAAATCATGCTCAGAAACTTCCTTGGCTTCTGTATGATGAGCAAGAAAAATGATATCTACCTTTTCATACTGTTTTCTTAGAAAACGAGTCATCCAGAAGAAAAAGCTACGGGCACAATACTTCTCAAAATTACCCATAGAGCCTGATGTGTCCATCATGGCAATAATTACAGCATTGGATTTAGGGATTCGTATATCCTCCCAGGTTTTGTAGCGCAGGTCATCAGGTGAGATGCTGTGAATGCCGGGGGTTCCGGCAGTTGCGTTACGCCTGAGATTTTCCAGAATCGTACGTTTCTTATCGATGTTGGACATGAGTCCTTTTTTGCGTATATCGTTAAAACGGAACGATACGGCTTCCATTTCCTCTTTGTCCTTCTCCTCAATGTACGGCAGCTCCATCTCGTCGAACAGCATTTCCTCCAAATCTTCAATACTGATCTCAGCTTCGATATAGTCCTGACCTGGTTGATCTCCTGCTTTTCCACCTTTACCGGGACCTTTCGGAGGATCTTGTGCAAGCACATCACCTACTTCGCTGTCTCCGTCACCCTGACCGACATGCTTCTGCTTGTTAAAATTATGAATAAAGCGATATTCCTCCAGATTACGGAGCGGTACCTTTATGATCTGTTTACCGTCAGACATAATGATATTTTCCTCGGTAACCAGGTCCGGAAGATTCTGCTTGATCACTTCTCGCACTTTCTCCTGGTGACGCTGCTGATCCTGATATCCTTTACGGTGCAGCGACCAATCTTCTTTTGAGACGACAAAATTGTAATTGTGCGGATCAAATGATGACAATAGTAGACACCTCCTTATGGGCAAAAATAACGGCGCTAATGAATGGTTGTAAATAAGTATATTCACGAGGACTTACGATATGTGAGGGATAGAGGAAGTTTCCTTCATTAAGTATTGTGAAACTTTTGTGGTTGCGTGTAGTCTATTACTAATGTATTTATTTTATGAAACAACCTGTTATGGCGGGATTTGAAGAAGGTAATCGGGCCAACATTGCAGCATTGTACTAGGCAATGTGACTCTTTCATAAACAAGCATCATAGGTTAAAATAATTTGTGATATATATCATATCTTGAACAATTTGCCAACAGCATACAAAGGGGTTTTTGCTGTGTTGAATAATAAACGGTCGCTACTTAAAGAAATAATTGAGGAAGATAGTACATATAGATTGATTTATGATAACCATCCAGATACGATCTGTATCATTGATATGGATGGACAATATGTGCGTGTAAATGCATCGGTTGAAAAATTGACGGGATATACTCCAGAGCATTTTTTACTTATTTCACCGGAGCAATTGTTTGAAGGACAAGATCTGAACAAGAGAAATTTATTTTATTCCAGAGCACTGGCTGGAGAACAGGGAAGCTTTGAGGTCTCTTTTAGGCGCAAGGACGGAGAAATAAGAGTAGTGCATGCGACTTACGCACCTATTGTGTATAAAGACAAAATAGTAGGCGTAAATTCTTTTGTCAGAGATATAACTGATTTGAAAATAACGCAAGAGAAAAACCTGACAGAGAAAAAGCGCATGAGGGATGCGTTACGTGAGAGCGAGGGACAATACCGATTAATTTCTGAATATTCCATGGATCTGATCTCACGTCTCTCCGCGGATGAGAGTAAAACGTATCTTTATGTATCTCCGTCGTCACTAGCTCTTTTAGGCTACACGCCGGAGGAAATGATCGGGACCAGTGCTATTGATTACTACCATCCAGACGATATTGAAATGATCGAGGAGCATGTGAATCTTTACTTTAGTCAGGGACATGTCAGTAAAATGACGTACCGGATTCGCCATAAGGACGGCAGGTATATTTGGTTTGAAAGCTCGGCTAGATATAAATTTTTGGACAATTCTGATGAACCTGGGGAGATTATTGCAATTTCCCGAGATGTTAACGAGCGAAAAGAGAGCGAACGCCGATTGCAGGAAAGCCAGCAGCGATATCGCTCATTGTTTGAATTTAATCCAGCCAGTGTCTATTCCGTAGATCTGGAAGGAAAGTACACTTCGTTGAATTCAAATTTGGAGTCACTGCTCGGATATTCTCGAGAGGAGCTATTGGGCAGAAAGCATCTTGAAATGATCGATCCGGAAGATTTGCACCAAATGGTTGTTCATTTTGAAATGGCCAAGCAAGGCAAATCGCAAAATTTTGAGACGACAGTTATTTGCAAGGGCGGCAGCAGGCTTGAGATGACAGTAACGAATGTGCCGATTGTTGTGGATGGACAAGTTGTTGGTGTATATGGAATAATCAGCGATATCACAGAGCGGAAGCGGTACGTGGAACAAATTGAGAAGCTTAGTTATCTTCATTCGCTCATTCTTGGATCTGTATCCGAAGGTATTTATGGGCTGGATAGTCATGGCCGGACTGTGTTTTGTAATCAGGCGGCTGCGACTATGCTTGGTTATGATATTTCGGATTTGATCGGGGATTCCAGTCATCATCTTTTTCATCATACGAAGATCGATGGTTCGGTTTATCCTTTGGAAGAATGTCCGATCATACTTACTGTGGAGGATGGGATCCCGCGTAGTATGCAAGAGGACGTGTTCTGGAGACGTGATGGATCGAGTTTCCTTGTGGAGTACAGTGTAAACCCGATGATTGAGAAGAATGAATTAATTGGGGCTGTAGTCGTATTTAATGATATTACAGGCGAACGCGAAATCATGAGAGCGAAGGAATCAGCTGAACGGGCTGATCAGGCGAAGTCCGAATTTTTGGCGATGATGAGTCATGAAATCCGAACACCGATGAACGGGATAATCGGAATGATTGATTTGCTGCTGGATACAGAGCTTGATGAGGATCAGCGATATTACGCTGAAGTCATTTCCAGTAGTAGCAATGCATTGTTGTCTATTCTGAATGAAGTTCTTGACTTTAGTAAGATTGAAGCCGGAAAAATGGCGCTTGAGTATGAAAATTTCAATCTGGAGTCCTGTCTCACAGGTGCTGTTGATTTGTTTCTGCCTGAAGCAGCTAAGAAAAGCATTCAATTGCAATACGAGATTGCAAACGATGTACCTTCATTTATTACAAGTGACCCATCAAGGTTACGTCAGGTTCTCGTTAATTTGATCGGAAATGCCCTGAAGTTTACTGATGAAGGCAGCATTCAAGTACAGGTGAAGCAGCTGACCGCCTATGATGAGCAGTCTAGCTTATTAGAAATTAGCATAACCGATACGGGAATCGGCATTCCAGCGGACAAGCTGCATCAGTTGTTTCAATCTTTCTCTCAAGTTCATCCAATTATGAATCGAAAATATGGAGGTACAGGACTTGGACTATCGATTTGTAAAAAGATCGTTGAGATGATGGGCGGCTTTATTGCCGTTGAAAGCACTGAAGGTGTTGGATCAACATTTAGATTTACCCTGCTTAGTGATGTTAGAGGTTATGCATCTGAAGGGGAGCAGCAGGGGGTCGATGAACTCGGTGACAGTAATATTGGAGGTGCTGGTAGTCTGTCTGAGATATCTGCTGATGTAGTGCCGTACTATCAAGGCGAAGTTGTCATGCTTTCTCCTGAATTGCAGATCAAGCAAGATGACACAAATACGTTATCTTTGTTAATTGCGGAGGATCATCCAGTCGATTGCCAATTGTTTATTCAATTATTGGAGAAATTAGGATACCATCCTGATCTGGCTCATAACGGGATTGAAGTGGTAGAAGCATTGTCGGCTAAAAAATATGATATGGTGTTCATGGATTTGGACATGCCGATCATGGATGGTATTAAATCTGCTAGATTAATTCGTCAATTGATGTCTGCAGATAAAATGCCAGCTATTATCGGGGTTAGCACTAATATTAGCAAAGAAGAACAGGAGAGATGTATTGCGAGCGGTATGGAAACAGTCATCAGCAAGCCTTTGAAGCCTTGGGAAATTAACAAATTGCTTGAAGATTGGAAGTCGCGTAGAGCTTTCTTCTATGAGCTGTGATTCACATTAAAGGCTGCGAGCTGTCCGGGGTTGCCCCAAGTAGATAACTTCTACTTGTGGGGCAGCTCTTTTTTTTGTCAGGCAGATTGTCTGGATAGACTTAGTGAATTGGTATGGTACCGTAAGCTACAATTGGTTATTTTACACAAAAAAATATAGGATACAATGACTTTGTTACAAATTTCAGAAGAAGGCGGGATATTTTGAACGAAAACAGTCTATCCATAATACAGCAATTTAAGCGTGGATGCGTTGATTCGCTTCCGATTGTCATGGGGTATATACCTGCTTGTCTGACGTTTGGCTTGATCGGCAAGGCGCTAAATTTGGGAGATCTGGAGGTTTTCATGTTATCTGCTGTGGTCTATGCAGGGGCAAGTCAATTCATAGGGGTTAAGTTACTGGCAGCAGGAACAGCGGCTCCAATTATATTACTTCTTACTTTTATTATTAATTTAAGGTATCTTTTCATTAGCATGTCTTTCTCCCGAAAGCTTGGGAGCAATTGCAGCAGCTTTCAAAAAGGTATCATAGGTTTTGGACTTACAGAGGAAGTATACGCGGTGAGTACAATGTCACGTAAAAATATTGAACGAAATAAACCGCTGACGGTTTCCTATATGGCTGGACTGGAATTGCTGCCATATACGGCCTCATTGCTCTCAACATGGTCGGGGATATTGCTGGCAGAGTACATACCTGGTGATTTGCTGCCTGCTCTGAACACCTCCTTGTATTCGCTGCTGATTGTGCTTATCGTTCCTGAGCTGCTCAAGAGCAGAAAGAGTTTAGCGGTCTTTGCGGCTGCCTCGCTCTCTTCGTGGCTGCTGCATCCTTATCTGGGTACTGCTGCGATAATAGCTGCAATGCTGATCGGAGGATGGGCTGGTGGAAGAGTTCCAGATAAACAAAAGAAGGTTAGGAGTGAAGCGATATGATTATGCTTGTTATTGTTGGTATGGGTGTAATCACAATGCTGTTGCGTTTTTTACCGTTAGTTCTGGCCAATAAGGCGGGTGATGGTGCGCAGATGCATCCATTTTTAGAGAGATTACCATTGGCTGTTCTTAGTGCTATTACTATTCCCGGTGTGTTTCAGGTGGATGAAAGCAACCCGCTTGTCGGTATCGCTGCAAGTGTTGTTGCTGTATTGCTTGTGTTGGTCAAAAAAATCCCTTTGTTTCTTGTAGTCGTATTATCAGTTGCGGCAGCAGTTCTTGTAAAAATGTTATAGGAGGTGAAGGAAGATCGTGCACGAGCTGTTAATTGTACTTGATAAAGGACTTCAAACTTCACTCAACAGGCAGATTTATGAACAGATTCGCAAAGCGATCTTTCAGGGGGTTCTACACCATGGTGATGTTATACCATCTACACGGTTGTTGGCAGAGCAGCTCCAAGTATCGCGCAGCGTCGTTATACAAGCTTATGAACAGCTACAATCAGAAGGATATCTGATCATGAAAAAGGGGGCGGGTACGTACATAGCTGAGAATGCTGCAAATGAAAACAATAGCAGGCAGGAGGCAACCCAGAAGGTTAATCATTATGATATCTTTACTAATGCCTCGCATATTGTATCAGTGGTCAATTCTCCACCCATTGTGAGCGATGAGCAGCAGAACTCAGTGGTATTTGATTTCCGATACGGGGTTCCGTCATGGGAGGCATTCCCTATGGATCGCTGGCAGAAAGTGCTTGCTGAAGCTTGCCGGAAAGCAACGCCAGATATTCTTGGAGGCTATGGACCGGCCGAGGGATCGTACAGGCTGCGCAAGGAGATTGCAAGATTGCTTCGCTCTACCAGAGCTATTCCTGCAGTGCCAGATCAGATTATTATTACGGCAGGCGCGACACAAGCTCTCGATATGATATCCAGATTGTTTTTAAAAGATGGAGATCGGGTAATCGTAGAAGATCCTGCCCATCCGGTATTACGAGAAACCTTCTGTTTTGCAGGCGGTAATGTTGTATCTGTTCCAGTCGATGAGGAAGGACTTCGTGTTCAGGATATTGAGCCTATAATCAACGAGCAACATGGGAACCATGGTGATGTTAAGCTAATATATGTGACTCCATCTCATCAATTTCCGGCAGGAATGACAATGTCACAGCAGAGAAGAATAGAGCTGTTAGATTATGCTAACAAAAATAATACATACATTATAGAAGATGACTATGACAGCGAATATCGTTATGTAGGGCAAAAAGTGTCAGCATTGGCAGGTCTGGACTCCAGCGGTAGAGTAATCTATGTTGGAAGCTTCAGTAAGTCGCTATTTCCTGGACTTAGAATCGGCTATGCAGTGATGCCGGCATCACTCATCAAGTCTTTCCTGGCAATCAAGTGTATCACGAGCCGGATGACTCCTACGCTAGAGCAGGAGGCACTTGCCAAATTTATTGCCTCAGGGCAATATGCCAGACATGTTAATGGGATGGGGAAGCTGTACGGGGCTCGCAGAAGCTGTCTGGTGCAGTCACTGCACCGACATTTTCAAGATCGAGTGACTGCCTATGGAGATGAAGCCGGGCTTCACCTTTTGATTCAGCTCAAAACAGGAGTTACGGAGGAGCTTATTGCTGATAAAGCTCTTCAATGCGGTGTAAAGGTATATCCGGCTAGCGAGTACTTCGTTATCTCGAAGCCCAAGACTGCATCATTCCTATTAGGGTATGCCAACATGACAGAATTCCAAATTGAGAGAGGT